>ERZ1036435.34-NODE-34-length-134049-cov-316.859404_pt1 | contig 134049 bp, 130 predicted proteins | sample MGYA00514223_ERZ1036435 | MGnify/ENA primary metagenome ERZ1036435 (study PRJEB33795, sample SAMN09464927) | human gut metagenome | host: Homo sapiens | place: USA: Stanford, California | collected 2016-08 | study: EMG produced TPA metagenomics assembly of the...
TTTGTCCTTTCTAGATATTAGCTTTTCTTCAACCCACTACAGTTGACAAAGAGCCATTTTTTCAGTTCTTCAAAGCATCTTTGAGCAGCTTCTGCATCTTCGCAGATGACAAGGCAGACATCATCACCACAGAGAGTAGCGATAGCGTCAGAGAAACTTAATGCATCAATGATAGAACCAAAGGATTGCGCAAGTCCAGGAAGGGTTTTAAGGAGGACTTGGTGTTGAACGGGACGCATCAAGACAAGAGCATCTTCCATGTAGATTTCGAGACGTTTCTCCCATTTTGAGATAGAGCCTGTATTGAGCACGTAGTAAGAGTTGTCTTCTTCACGTACTTTTGAGAGGTTCATACTTTTAATATCTCTCGAAAGTGTAGCTTGTGTAACTTGAATATCATTATCGGCAAGAAGAGCTTGTAGCTCAGCTTGAGTATGAATCTTGTTTTTCGTTACAAGAGCTCGTATGAGTTGGTGTCGGTGTTCAGATTTATTCATAAAATGTTACTCCTTGTACTGGGTACAGAAAGCGTGGACGGAACGAAATCGTCAGTCGGGTGGTAAGCGGTATTGTCACGTATGATGATTTCAAAGTCAGTAGTATAGGACTAAATGGAGAAAATCCCACTCTTTTAACTTGTCACTAGTTGAGTGTAGATGAATTGGGTATCTATCCGTTTATCTACATTGGTGTCCTCTACTAACAGTAAATCATTCAATTAGGGTAGCCTTTTGTCACGACTTATTGTGAATTTATGATTAATGTTAATTCACAAAGATTTTTCAACATGTGGTGTGGTAGCGAGTATTATTAATGAGTACACATGTTGGTTAGGGTTTTAGTATCTTTTGTCAAAGCTTCCGTGTAGACCTATCATAAGCCTATATCGGGATTGCATTTGATACCAAGTTTATGTTTGTTTCAACTGTTTAAGTGGAAATCTTCCATATTGAAAGTCTGATATCATACCTTTTGACAAGGTAAGAGAAGTGTAGACTGTTCAAGATCGACAGTCAGGTGGTAGTCAGTATTGTCACGTATGGTGATTTCAAAGTCAGTAGTATAGAGGACTAAACGAAGAGTCTCTCCTTCTTTTAATTTGTAAATAGTTGGTTGCAGTTCAAATTGGATGTCCATCCATTCATCTGCAGTAATATTCTCTACTAACAGTAAATCATTTCTATTTTGTAAATTGAGATAGCCTTTTGTCACGACTCGTTGTGAATCTGGTCTAAATGGCAATTCACAGAGATTTTCCAAAATGTGGTAGCGACCATTGTCAATGGTTCTAGCACTTAAAACAGCTGGATAAGGCTGTAGGTATTTCTTTTGACCAAGTTCTAGCAGTTGGGCTGATAATAACCCTTTGTTTGTGCTGGATTTGATACGAAGATTAAGCTGAGCTCGACCGTTCAAGTGAATGTCTTTAGTCAAAGGAAGGTCAATAGTAATTTGATTGACTTTCTCTTGATAGAGTTCTGTATTGAAGGTTTGGTATGTCTTACCATAACGCTCAAAATCCTCATCTGGATACTGGTTTTGAATCACTTGCTCTTCTCGACCAAGTGAGAAGGTTTCAAAGTTTTCTTGCTCACCGAAGTTATCAAGTGATAACCAAGTCTGAGGGGTTGTATTGTCCTGCCATATAACAGTAGGAAGTTGGTAATCCGTTTCCTGTCCCAGTAATTTCTTTGTCAGCAAACCATTCATGGACTCACGGAAGTCAATAGACTGCCAGTTGTTCATGTACACATGAGCACCATTATGGAAAAAGAGGTGCTTGTGTATATGAGCAGGAAGAGCATGGAACATCTGGTAAACATGGAGTGGTTTGACATTCCAATCCTGAGAACCGTGGGTAAAGACAACCTCTGCCTTTACTTTATCAGCATTGAGCAAATAGTTGCGATCATGCCAAAACTGGTTATAGTCGCCGGTCTTGCGATCCAGTTGTTCCTTTACTTTTTCTAAGTCAGCTTGGTGAGCCGCATTGCCACGGATATAGTCGCCAGCCAAGAGATTACGAGAATAGGTTAACTCAGCAAGAGAGTCAAAGTCCTCACCAGGATAACCACCTGGGCTAGTCACCAGACCGTTTTCACGATAGTAGTTGTACCATGATGAAATGCCTGCCTCGGCAATGATAACCTCTAAACCATCGACGCCTGTAGTGGCAAGGCCGTTTGACATGGTACCTAGATAGGAAAGTCCAGTTGTAGCGACTTTTCCATTTGACCAGTCAGCCTTTACTTGACGCTGCCGCGTGTGGTCGGTAAAGGCGCGGCAACGACCATTAAGCCAATCGATGACATTTTTATAAGCCTCAATTTGTTGGTAGTCGCCATTAGTCATGAAACCAGTAGAATCTTTGGTACCAACACCTGAAACATAGAGATTAGAAAAACCTCGTGGAAGGAAGTAGTCGTTGAGTGTATAGCTGGAGTTGATGTGACTTAGCTTTTCCTCAGCTTCTGACACAAGCTCAGCTTGGCCTTGAGGTTGGACGAGATTTAGTTGAGGTTCTTCTAGCTCAATCTTGTGAGCAGGTTTGACCTCAAGTTGGCCCTCCATCTTGTAGAGAGCCTTGTCGCTCGCCTTGTCATTTGTTCCCTGATGGTAGGGACTAGCTGTCATGATAGCAGGGATTTGTCCATCATAACGAGGACGAATAATGCTGACCTTAACTAGGTCTGGAAGCCCTTTTTGGTCAGTATCGACACGAGACTCAACGTAGACCACTTCTCGAATGGCATCATGGCTAGAAAAAGTAGCCAAACTCTTGCCGTTAAAGTAGTGATAGTCATTATCCTCCGGAATAAGACCATCACTAACAAGTTGGTCGATAAGAGTATTTCCCTTTTTGGTGCGCGTATTGAGTAACTGATAGAGATTTTCGATCAAGTCACCATACACAATAGGAAAACCAGTCTCTTTACGAAAAACTTCACTGTCTTCGAAGTCAACCAAATAAGAAAAACCTAGAAGTTGAAAGGCTATAGTATAGAAAATATCTGCAGTCAACTCTCTGTCTGACTGACAAAAAGTCAGTAAGTCAGTTTCTTTGTCAACTGCTAAACTGGATAGTGGATAGGTGCTATCTTTATAATTAAAAAAGAAACGAATAAGAAACGCTTCGAGCATTTTTTTATTTGTAATGTTGACTGGTAAATCAAATCCATACTTTTTTAATTCAAAGATAATTGTATCCCTAGGTAGCGCTAAATAGCTAAATTGATTAAAACGCATAAAACCTCCTTTTATTGAAATTTATTAAGGTTATTATATCAAAAAATAGAGAGAAAAGAAACTATAAAAATCAAAAGAAATGAGCATAAAGAAAAAATAGTATTTATGAAATAAACATGTAAAATGATAAGCTTAAATACAAAAATATTAGCTATGCTGTTGAAAATCGGGCAAGGATCGTCTAGTCAACTATGATTTGAGTTATTAGATATTAAAGCATCAGTAATACTAATAGAAATTTAAAGAAAATGGTATAATATAGTGAGAACGATAGAGGAGAAGTGTAAATTGATCGCACAACTAGATACAAAAACAGTCTATAGTTTTATGGAGAGCGTCATTTCGATCGACAAGTATGTGAGAGCAGCTAAAGAATTCGGCTACACACATTTGGCTATGATGGATATTGATAATCTTTATGGGGCTTTCGACTTTCTAGAGGTTACAAAAAAATACGGCATTCATCCTTTGTTAGGGCTTGAAATGAATGTGCTTGTAGATGACAAGGATGTGAATCTGCGCTTTTTAGCTCTATCTAGTGTGGGCTATCAGCAGTTGATGAAACTTTCAACAGCCAAGATGCAGGGGGAGAAAAGTTGGTCAGTTTTATCTCAGTACCTAGAGGATATTGCGGTAATTGTGCCTTATTTTGATGGACTGGAGTCGCTAAATCTAGGCTGTGATTATTATATTGGTGTTTACCCAGAAACACTGGCAAGCGAATTTCATCATCAAATTTTGCCCCTTTATCGGGTCAATGCCTTTGAGAGCAGGGATAGAGAAGTTTTGCAAGTCTTAACAGCGATTAAAGAAAATCTACCACTCAGAGAAGTTCCCTTGCGTTCACGACAAGATGTGCTTTTATCAGCAAGTTCTTTAGAGAAATTATTCCAAGAACGTTTTCCGCAAGCCTTGGACAATTTAAAAAAACTTATTTCAGGCATTTCTTATGATTTGGATACGAGTCTGAAACTGCCTCGTTTTAATCCAGCTAGACCAGCCGTAGAAGAGTTGAGAGAGCGTGCTGAACTGGGACTTGCTCAGAAGGGATTGTCTGATAAAGAATATCAAGATCGACTAGACCAAGAATTGGCGGTTATTCATGATATGGGCTTTGATGATTATTTCTTGGTTGTTTGGGATTTGCTGCGTTTCGGACGTTCGAATGGCTACTATATGGGAATGGGACGGGGTTCTGCTGTTGGTAGTTTGGTTTCTTATGCCTTAGACATCACAGGGATTGACCCAGTGGAGAAAAATCTGATTTTTGAACGTTTCCTTAATCGTGAACGCTATACCATGCCTGATATTGATATCGATATCCCTGATATTTATCGTCCAGATTTTATTAGATATGTTGGCAATAAATATGGCAGTAAACATGCGGCTCAAATCGTTACTTTTTCTACCTTTGGGGCCAAGCAAGCTCTGCGTGATGTTTTGAAACGCTTTGGTGTTCCTGAGTATGAATTATCTGCAATTACTAAGAAAATCAGTTTTCGCGACAATCTTAAGTCAGCTTTTGAGGGCAATCTCCAGTTTCGTCAGCAAATCAATAGTAAGTTAGAATACCAAAAAGCCTTTGAAATTGCCTGTAAGATTGAGGGTTATCCAAGACAAACCTCTGTCCATGCGGCTGGTGTTGTGATCAGTGACCAAGATTTGACAGACTACATCCCTCTGAAGCATGGTGATGAAATTCCACTGACTCAGTATGATGCTCATGGAGTTGAAGCTAGTGGACTTTTGAAAATGGATTTTCTGGGGCTACGAAATTTGACCTTTGTCCAGAAGATGCAAGAGTTGCTTGCTGAAACAGAAGGTGTTAAGATAGTTATCAACGAGATTGATTTGGAAGATAAAGAAACGTTAGCTTTATTTGCCTCTGGTAATACAAAAGGTATCTTTCAATTTGAGCAACCTGGTGCCATTCGCTTGCTCAAGCGTGTTCAGCCAGTCTGTTTTGAAGATGTCGTAGCAACTACTTCCCTAAATCGACCAGGTGCTAGTGACTACATCAATAATTTTGTGGCAAGAAAACATGGGCAGGAAGAAGTGACGGTTCTAGATTCAGCACTTGAGGATATTTTGGCTCCAACTTATGGCATTATGCTCTATCAGGAGCAGGTTATGCAGGTTGCTCAGCGATTTGCTGGATTTAGTCTTGGGAAGGCTGATATTTTGCGTCGAGCTATGGGTAAAAAGGATGCCTCTGCTATGCATGAGATGAGGGCTTCCTTTATTCATGGCTCCATAGAAGCTGGTCATACTGCGGAAAAAGCAGAGCAGGTTTTTGATGTTATGGAGAAGTTTGCAGGTTATGGTTTTAACAGGTCACACGCCTATGCCTACTCAGCCTTGGCCTTCCAATTGGCTTATTTCAAAACACATTATCCAGCTATTTTTTATCAGGTCATGTTGAATTCTGCCAATAGTGATTATGTAACAGATGCCTTAGAAGCAGGTTTTGAAGTAGCCCCATTGTCCATCAATACTATTCCCTATCACGATAAAATTGCCAACAAGTCTATCTATCTAGGTTTGAAATCGATTAAGGGGCTCAGCAAGGATTTGGCGCTTTGGATTATTGAACATAGACCTTATTCTAATATTGAAGATTTTTTAGCTAAACTACCTGAGAATTATTTGAAACTTCCTTTGCTGGAACCTTTGGTAAAAGTTGGTCTTTTCGATTCATTTGAAAAAAATCGTCAAAAAGTATTCAATAATTTAGCTAATCTATTTGAATTTGTGAAAGTGTTAGGAAGCTTATTTGGAGAGACCATCTATAGTTGGCAAGATTCGGAGGACTGGTCGGAGCAAGAAAAATTCTACATGGAACAAGAGCTTCTAGGAGTAGGAGTGAGCAAACATCCCTTACAAGCTATTGCAAGTAAGGCTATTTACCCTATTACCCCAATTGGAAATTTGTCAGAAAATAGCTACGCTATTATTTTGGTTGAAGTTCAGAAAATAAAAGTAATTCGTACCAAAAAGGGTGAAAATATGGCTTTCTTACAGGTGGATGACAGTAAGAAAAAATTGGATGTTACCCTCTTTTCAGATTTATATCGACAGGTTGGACAGGAAGTAAGAGAAGGAGCCTTCTACTATATAAAAGGAAAAATCCAGTCACGTGACGGTCGTCTGCAAATGATTGCACAAGAAATAAGAGAAGCAGTTGCTGAGCGCTTTTGGATTCAGGTGAAAAATCATGATTCGGATCAAGAAATTTCGAGAATTTTAGATCAATATAAAGGCCCAATCCCAGTCATCATCAGGTATGAAGAGGAACAGAGAACGATTGTTTCTCCCAACCATTTTGTAGTTAAATCTGATGAATTAGAAGCGAAATTGAATGGAATCGTTATGAAAACGATTTATCGCTAAAATTACGGAAAATAGAAGAATTTTCAACGTAAATGTGGTATAATCAGTAAGAATGTTAAAAGAAAAAGGAGCATAACCAATATGAAACGTATTGCTGTTTTGACTAGTGGTGGAGACGCCCCTGGTATGAACGCTGCCATCCGTGCAGTTGTTCGTCAAGCAATTTCAGAAGGAATGGAAGTGTTTGGTATCTATGATGGATATGCTGGTATGGTTGCCGGTGAAATTCATCCCCTAGATGCAGCTTCAGTAGGAGACATCATTTCTCGTGGTGGTACTTTCCTTCACTCAGCTCGCTACCCAGAGTTCGCTCAACTTGAAGGGCAACTTAAAGGGATTGAGCAATTGAAAAAACACGGGATTGAAGGTGTAGTTGTTATCGGTGGTGACGGATCTTACCACGGTGCTATGCGTTTGACGGAGCATGGCTTCCCAGCTATCGGTCTTCCAGGTACAATCGATAACGATATCGTTGGTACTGACTTTACAATCGGTTTTGACACAGCGGTTACGACTGCTATGGACGCTATCGATAAGATTCGTGATACGTCATCAAGTCACCGTCGTACTTTTGTTATCGAAGTTATGGGACGTAACGCAGGTGATATCGCTCTTTGGGCAGGTATCGCAACTGGTGCTGATGAAATCATCATTCCTGAAGAAGGCTTCAAGATTGAAGATATCGTAGAAAGCATTAAATGTGGTTATGAGTGTGGTAAAAAACACAATATCATCGTCTTGGCTGAAGGTGTGATGTCAGCGGCTGAATTTGGTCAAAAACTAAAAGAAGCTGGAGACACAAGTGACCTTCGTGTGACAGAACTTGGACATATTCAACGTGGTGGTTCTCCAACTGCGCGTGACCGTGTTTTGGCATCACGTATGGGTGCACATGCTGTTAAACTTCTTAAAGAAGGTATCGGTGGTGTTGCGGTTGGTATCCGTAACGAGAAAATGGTTGAAAATCCAATTCTTGGAACTGCAGAAGAAGGAGCATTGTTTAGCCTTACTGCAGATGGTAAGATTGTGGTTAACAACCCACACAAGGCTGACCTTGAGCTATCTAGCTTGAATAAGAGCTTGTCATAATTTATAATTTAGTTAATAAGACCAAAAAGGTCATATATATAAAGGAGTCACAAAAATCATGAACAAACGTGTAAAAATCGTTGCAACTTTGGGACCTGCGGTAGAAATCCGTGGTGGTAAAAAATTCGGTGATGACGGATACTGGGGTGAAAAACTTGATGTTGAAGCTTCAGCTAAAAACATTGCTAAATTGATTGAAGCTGGTGCTAACACATTCCGTTTCAACTTCTCACACGGTGACCACCAAGAACAAGGTGACCGTATGGCAACTGTTAAACTTGCTGAAAAACTTGCAGGTAAAAAAGTTGGTTTCCTTCTTGATACAAAAGGACCAGAAATCCGTACTGAATTGTTTGAAGGAGATGCAAAAGAGTACTCTTACACAACTGGTGAGAAAATCCGTGTTGCTACTAAACAAGGAATCAAATCAACTCGTGATGTAATCGCATTGAACGTTGCTGGTGCTCTTGATATCTATGATGATGTTGAAGTTGGTCGTCAAGTTTTGGTTGACGATGGTAAACTTGGTCTTCTCGTTGTTGCTAAAGATGATGCGACTCGTGAATTTGAAGTTGAAGTTGAAAACGATGGCGTAATTGCTAAACAAAAAGGTGTTAACATCCCTAACACTAAAATTCCTTTCCCAGCACTTGCTGAACGTGATAACGACGATATCCGTTTCGGCCTTGAACAAGGTATCAACTTCATCGCGATTTCATTCGTACGTACTGCAAAAGATGTGAACGAAGTTCGTGCAATCTGTGAAGAAACTGGAAATGGACATGTTCAATTGTTCGCTAAAATCGAAAACCAACAAGGTATCGACAACTTGGATGAAATCATCGAAGCTGCTGATGGTATCATGATCGCTCGTGGTGACATGGGTATCGAAGTTCCATTCGAAATGGTTCCAGTTTACCAAAAAATGATCATCAAGAAAGTTAATGCTGCAGGTAAAGTTGTTATTACTGCAACAAACATGCTTGAAACAATGACTGAAAAACCACGTGCAACTCGTTCAGAAGTATCAGACGTATTCAACGCTGTTATCGACGGTACTGACGCTACAATGCTTTCAGGTGAGTCTGCAAACGGTAAATACCCACTTGAGTCAGTAACTACAATGGCTACAATCGACAAGAACGCTCAAACACTTCTTAACGAATACGGTCGTTTGAACTCAGATTCATTTGAACGTAACTCTAAGACAGAAGTAATGGCTTCAGCTGTTAAAGATGCTACTAATTCAATGGACATTAAATTGGTTGTAACTCTTACTAAGACAGGTCACACTGCACGTTTGATCTCTAAATACCGTCCAAATGCTGACATCTTGGCATTGACATTCGACGAATTGACAGAACGTGGATTGATGTTGAACTGGGGTGTTATCCCAATGTTGACAGATGCTCCATCTTCAACTGACGATATGTTCGAAATTGCTGAACGTAAAGCAGTTGAAGCAGGTCTTGTACAATCTGGTGATGATATCGTTATCGTAGCTGGTGTACCACTTGGAGAAGCTGTACGTACAAACACAATGCGTATCCGTACAGTACGTTAATTAAAATGAAAAAAGCCTATCACATCAAGCTTTCTAGCCTGTATGATAGGTCTTTTTTTTACCAGGGGGCAAAAAAGGGGGCAAACTTTTTACTTTCGATTTAATACGATGGAATCAAGTGCATCAAGTACTGCTTGCTCCATACCTTTAATAATGTGAGTGTTGATTTGATGGGGCGTCTTAGCGGCATTATTCCAAATCCGCGTCATAATAGCTTTTAAAGGGATGTTGTTTTCTTCACGCAAACTTCCTAAAATATTTAGTTTAGATACAGATAAAAAATAACTCCCTGATGACTCAAGGAGTTATTTCTATCTAAATTAGTTTTTAGAAGCAGCTTGGAATTCTGGGTTTTTCCATGCTTCGTCAATAATAGCTTGTAATTCATTTGCAGATGCTTGCATTTTTTGAGTTTCTGCGTCGTTCAATGGGATATTTACTGGACGAACAATACCATGTGCACCAACAACAGCTGGTTGACCGATAAAGACGTTTTTAACTCCGTATTGACCTTCTTGGAATACTGAAAGTGGAAGTACTGCGTTTTCATCGTCAAGGATTGCTTTAGTAATACGAGCAAGGGCTACTGCGATACCGTAGTATGTTGCACCTTTTTTGTTGATGATTGTGTAGGCTGCATCACGAACACCTTCGAACAATTCAATCAATTCAGCTTCTTGAACATTTTGAGTATCTTTAAGGAATTCTTCAAGGTTTACACCAGCGATGTTAGCATGTGACCAAACAGCGAACTCAGAGTCACCGTGTTCACCCATGATGTAGGCGTGCACTGAACGAGCATCAACATCCAATTTTTCAGCAAGTGCTTGACGGAAACGAGCTGAGTCAAGTGAAGTACCTGAACCGATAACGCGTTCTTTAGGGAATCCAGAGAATTTCCAAGTTGAGTAAGTCAAGACGTCAACTGGGTTAGCAGCAACAAGGAAGATACCTTTGAAACCTGATTCAACAACTTGAGTTACGATTGATTTGTTGATAGCAAGGTTTTTACCTACAAGGTCAAGACGAGTTTCACCTGGTTTTTGAGGCGCACCTGCAGTGATTACAACAAGGTCAGCGTCTGCACAGTCAGAGTATTGAGCTGCATAGATTTTTTTAGGTGAAGTGAAGGCAAGGGCGTGACTAAGGTCAAGCGCGTCACCAACAGCTTTTTCATGCAATTGCGGAATTTCGATAATTCCAAGCTCTTGTGCAATTCCTTGGTTAACAAGTGCAAAAGCGTAAGAAGAACCTACAGCACCATCACCGACAAGGATAACTTTTTTGTGTTGTTTAGTTGAAGTCATTATTCTAAACATCTCCTTAATTTTATTCAGGGATTTCCCCAGTTATTTCAATTTTATCACTTTTGAAAAGCTTTGTCACGGATATACATTTGAGTTCTTGATGTAAACGTTTTAGTGGTTTTAGATACCTGAAATATAGCGGACATTATGGTATAATATAGTTAATTACTAATAGTGAAATGAGGCATTTATTAATGCAGGATAGAAATTTAGTGAATGTCAATCTGACAAAGGAGATGAAGACGAGCTTTATTGACTACGCTATGAGTGTTATCGTAGCGCGGGCTCTTCCTGATGTTCGAGATGGCTTGAAACCCGTCCACCGTCGGATTCTCTACGGAATGAATGAACTGGGTGTTACTCCAGACAAACCTCATAAAAAATCTGCTCGTATTACAGGGGATGTCATGGGTAAATATCACCCACACGGGGATTACTCTATCTATGAAGCCATGGTCCGTATGGCTCAATGGTGGAGTTACCGTTACATGCTTGTAGATGGTCATGGGAACTTTGGTTCCATGGACGGTGATGGTGCTGCCGCCCAGCGTTACACTGAGGCACGTATGAACAAGATTGCTCTGGAAATGCTTCGTGATATTAACAAAAATACAGTTGATTTCGTTGATAACTATGATGCAAATGAACGCGAACCCTTAGTCTTGCCAGCGCGCTTTCCAAACCTTTTGGTTAATGGAGCAACTGGTATTGCTGTTGGGATGGCAACCAATATTCCGCCTCACAACTTGGGAGAAACCATTGATGCGGTCAAGTTGGTTATGGACAATCCTGAAGTAACTACTAAGGACTTGATGGAAGTCTTGCCTGGGCCAGATTTTCCAACTGGTGCTCTCGTTATGGGGAAATCAGGTATTCATAAGGCTTATGAAACAGGTAAAGGATCTATTGTCCTTCGTTCTCGTACTGAAATTGAAGAAACTAAGACTGGCCGTGAGCGTATTGTTGTAACAGAATTTCCTTATATGGTCAATAAAACAAAGGTGCATGAGCATATTGTTCGTTTGGTTCAAGAAAAACGAATCGAAGGTATTACGGCGGTACGTGATGAGTCAAACCGCGAAGGGGTTCGATTTGTTATCGAAGTTAAGCGCGATGCCTCAGCCAATGTTATCCTCAACAATCTTTTCAAGATGACCCAGATGCAAACTAACTTTGGTTTTAATATGTTGGCGATTCAAAATGGGGTACCGAAGATTTTGTCTCTTCGTCAGATTTTGGATGCTTATATCGAGCACCAAAAAGAAGTGGTTGTTCGTCGTACACGTTTTGATAAGGAAAAAGCGGAAGCACGTGCTCATATTTTAGAAGGCCTCTTGATCGCACTAGACCATATCGATGAAGTGATTCGTATCATTCGTGCTAGTGAAACGGATGCGGAAGCACAAGCTGAGTTGATGAGTAAGTTTAATCTTTCTGAACGTCAAAGTCAGGCCATCCTTGATATGCGTCTTCGTCGTTTGACAGGTTTGGAACGCGATAAGATTCAGTCTGAGTATGATGACCTCTTGGCTCTGATTGCGGATTTGGCGGATATTCTTGCTAAGCCAGAACGTGTTTCTCAAATCATCAAAGATGAATTAGACGAAGTTAAGCGTAAGTTTGGCGACCAACGTCGTACTGAATTGATGGTCGGTGAAGTCTTAAGCCTCGAAGATGAGGACCTGATTGAAGAATCGGATGTCTTAATTACACTGTCAAACAAAGGTTACATCAAACGTCTGGACCAAGCTGAGTTTACCGTTCAAAAACGTGGTGGACGTGGTGTTCAAGGAACTGGTGTCAAGGATGACGATTTTGTTCGTGAGTTAGTGTCGACTAGCACCCATGATCACCTACTCTTCTTTACAAATAAAGGACGTGTCTATCGTCTGAAAGGCTATGAAATTCCTGAGTACGGCCGTACAGCTAAGGGTTTGCCGATTGTTAATCTTTTGAAATTGGATGAAGGCGAAAGTATTCAAACCATCATCAATGTTGAATCTGAACGCAGCGATGACGCTTATCTCTTCTTCACAACTCGTCATGGTATTGTGAAGAGAACCAGCGTTAAGGAATTTGCTAACATTCGTCAAAATGGACTTAAAGCACTGAATCTTAAAGATGAAGATGAGCTAATTAATGTCTTATTGACAGAAGAAGATACGGATATTATCATTGGTACCAAGTTTGGTTATGCAGTTCGTTTTAATCAATCAGCCGTTCGTGGCATGAGTCGTATCGCCACAGGTGTGAAAGGTGTTAATCTCCGTGAGGGAGATACAGTAGTTGGGGCTAGTGTTATTACTGATCAAGATGAGGTTCTTATCATTACTGAAAAAGGATATGGTAAGCGTACAGTCGCTACTGAATATCCAACTAAAGGTCGTGGTGGTAAAGGGATGCAAACTGCTAAAATTACGGAAAAGAATGGTTCCCTTGCTGGTCTTATGACAGTAAAAGGCGATGAAGATTTGATGATTATCACTGATACAGGTGTCATGATTCGAACCAACGTTGCCAATATTTCACAAACAGGTCGCTCAACTATGGGAGTTAAAGTGATGCGCTTGGATCAGGATGCTAAAATTGTGACCTTTACAACGGTAGCAGCTGCAGAAAAAGAAGAAGTTGGGACAGGAAACGAAACAGAAGGTGAAGCATAATGTCTCATAAAAAGAACAAAAAGAAAACAAACCGTAAAAATTTATTAATCAATATTTTGGCAGGGTTTTTAATCCTCTTGTCAGTGGCTTTGATTTTCAATTCAAAAATTCGTGATATGTTCATGGTTTGGAATACCAATAAATACCAAGTCAGCCAAGTATCAAAAGAAAAATTGGAAGAAAATCAAGATACAGAAGGCAATTTTGACTTTGATTCCGTAAAAGCCATCTCGTCAGAAGCTGTCTTATCCTCACAATGGGATTCGCAAAAATTGCCAGTTATCGGTGGAATTGCTGTCCCTGAGGTAGAAATTAACTTGCCTATTTTTAAGGGGCTTGATAATGTCAATCTCTTCTATGGAGCTGGTACAATGAAGCGTGACCAAGTGATGGGGAAAGGAAACTATTCACTTGCGAGCCACCACATCTTTACAGCAGAAAATGCCAGTCAAATGCTCTTTTCTCCACTGGCACGCGCTAAAAATGGGATGAAAATTTATCTAACTGATAAGGATAAAGTTTATACCTATGAAATTCGAGAAGTGAAGCATGTGACACCAGATCGCGTCGATGAGATTGATGATCGTAGTGGTGTTGATGAAATCACACTTGTAACATGTGTAGACTATGATGCGACAGAACGTATTATCGTAAAAGGTGACTTGAAAGATACAAAAGATTATTCACAAACACCTGAAGAAATTCTAACAGCTTTCAATCAGCCATATAAACAGCGCTATTAATAGTTAAAGAATCAGTAAACATTTAGTTTTACTGGTTCTTTTTATATTGCTTTATAAACATATTATGTAATGTTAAATCAATACAAATATTATCATTTTTAAAAACAATTACCTATTTTAATATTTTGTGTTATAATACTAAATATAAAAAAATAGGAGACGTTTATGAGTTCGTCAGAGTTTATTTCGAAGATTGATTATTATTGCCACAAGAAAGAAAGTCTTTTCAAGCAAAGTAAGTTAAAGTATGCAATTCGTTCTATGTTTGCAGGTGCTTTTTTAACCTTCAGTACAGCTGCCGGGGCTATTGGTGCAGATTTACTTAATAGTATTGTTCCAAGTAGTGGGTATTTCCTGTTCCCATTTGTTTTTGCTTGGGGGCTGGTTTATATTGTCTTCCTAAATGCGGAATTGGTAACTTCCAATATGATGTATTTAACAGCAGGCGCATTTTTGAAAAAGATTGATTGGAAAAAGGCAATGATTATTTTACTCTATTGTACTTTGTTTAATCTCATTGGTGCCTTGGTAGCTGGATGGGCCTTTGCCAACTCGTCAGCCTTTTCGCATTTGACCCATGATAGTTTCCTTCCTAAGCTTGTAGCCAAGAAATTGGCGCGTCCAAGTGATTTAGTCCTGCTTGAGGGAATTCTTGCCAATGTATTTGTAAATATTGCCATTCTTTCATCTATACTAGTCAAAGATGGTACTGCCAAACTATGGATTATTTTATCAGCTATTTCCATGTTTGTCTTCTTGTCCAATGAGCACATCGCTGCCAATTTTGCTTCCTTTAGTATTATGAAATTCAGCATGATTGCTGATCAAGTACCTCACTTTGATCTTCCAAATATCCTTCGACATTGGGGTGTAACCTTTATTGCTAACTTTATAGGTGGAGGTCTTCTGATTGGTTTACCGTATGCCTTTCTAAATAAGAATGAAGATACATATGTTGATTAAGAAGAGTTAGTGTATCAGGGAGAATCAGAATGATTCTCTCTTTTTCTTTTACAAAATAGGCTTGCAGAGAAAATCGTTTTTAAATTGTAAAAATAAAATATATTAAATGGAATAAAAGTTATTCCATATAACCTCAATATTCTAATAACTAAAACTTCTAAAAGCTTATTATTAAAACAATGTAAACGATTGCTGGATTTATAAATTTATTAAAAATGCAATTAGGAAAGGCTTTTCATTATATCTATTTTATGTTATAATTATCACAAATAAAAGTTTTAGGAGTTTATTATGGTTTCTTCAGAATTTATCTCAAAGATTGAATTTGCTTGCAAGAAGAAGGAAAGTCTTTATAGTCAAAGCAAATTTAAGTATGCGATTCGTTCCATGTTTGCAGGTGCATTTTTAACCTTCAGTACAGCTGCTGGTGCAGTTGGGGCTGACTTGATTAATAAAATTGCACCAGGTAGTGGACGTTTCCTATTCCCCTTTGTCTTTGCTTGGGGATTGGCCTACATTGTTTTCTTGAATGCCGAGTTGGTAACATCAAACATGATGTTCTTGACTGCTGGTAGTTTCTTGAAAAAAATCTCTTGGAGAAAAACAGCTGAGATTTTACTTTACTGTACCTTGTTCAACCTTATTGGGGCCTTGATAGCAGGTTGGGGCTTTGCTCATTCGGCAGCCTATGCACATCTGACTCACGATAGTTTCATCTCAGGGGTTGTTGAGATGAAGTTAGGCCGCTCAAATGAATTAATCTTGCTTGAGGCAATTTTGGCAAATATTTTCGTAAATATTGCGATTCTTTCATTTGTTTTGGTCAAAGATGGTGGTGCCAAACTATGGCTTGTGTTGTCAGCGATTTACATGTTTGTATTCTTAACAAACGAGCACATCGCTGCGAACTTTGCTTCTTTTGCGATTGTAAAATTCAGTGTTGCTGCGGATTCAATTGCTAACTTCGGTGTTGGAAATATTCTTCGTCACTGGGGTGTAACCTTCGTTGGAAACTTTATCGGAGGAGGCCTCTTGATGGGTCTTCCATATGCCTTCCTCAATAAAAATGAAGATACTTATGTAGATTAAGAAAATGAGCACGATTGAGTCGTGCTTTTTTCATTTTTAAAATAAGGTAATAGCTATTTCTTATATCAAAATATAGAAAACTGATATTGGTAAACTATACCTTAAGGTGCTACAATATCCTTAATGAAACTATATGGAGGTCGCCTTATGACTCGTGATTTTAAATTTGAAACTTTGCAACTACATGCTGGTCAAGTTGTGGATCCAGCTACCAAGTCTCGTGCAGTGCCGATTTATCAAACAACATCCTTCGTTTTTGATGACACGCAGGAAGGTGCTGATCTATTTGCCTTGAGAAAACCAGGGAATATCTATACTCGCATCACCAACCCTACAACAGCTGCCTTTGAAGAAAGAATCGCTGCTCTTGAAGGTGGTGTTGGAGCTCTTGCAACAGCATCAGGTATGGCCGCGGTTACTTATACGATTTTGGCGCTTGCCCATGCTGGTGACCATGTAGTAGCGGCATCAACTATTTACGGTGGAACTTTCAATCTCTTGAAAGAAACCCTTCCTCGATATGGTATCACAACAACCTTTGTGGATGTGGATAATTTGGAGGAAGTGGAAGCAGCGATCAAAGACAATACCAAACTTGTTCTGATTGAAACATTGGGCAATCCCTTGATTAACATTCCTGACTTGGAAAAACTGGCTGAGATTGCTCATAAGCATCAGATTCCACTTGTTTCTGACAATACCTTTGCAACTCCTTACTTGATTAATGTCTTTTCTCACGGTGTAGATATTGCCATTCACTCAGCGACTAAGTTTATCGGTGGGCATGGTACGACTATTGGTGGAGTGATTGTCGATAGCGGTCGTTTTGACTGGGAGGCTTCAGGGAAATTCCCTCAATTTGTTGACGAAGACCCAAGTTACCACAATTTGAGTTATACTCGTGATGTGGGTGCAGCAGCTTTTATTATCGCTGTCCGTGTTCAATTGCTTCGTGATACAGGTGCGGCATTGTCTCCATTTAATGCCTTTCTCTTGCTCCAAGGACTTGAAACTCTTTCACTTCGGGTGGAACGCCATGTGCAAAATGCTGAGAAAATTGTTGATTTCCTTGTCAACCATCCTAAGGTAGAAAAGGTCAATTATCCAAAACTTGCTGATAGTCCTTACCATGCCTTGGCTGAGAAATACCTTCCAAAAGGTGTGGGTTCAATCTTTACCTTCCATGTCAAAGGTGGGGAGGCAGAAGCACGTAAGGTAATTGATCATTTAGAAATCTTCTCTGACCTAGCAAACGTGGCAGATGCTAAATCTCTAGTTGTCCATCCAGCAACAACCACTCACGGTCAATTGTCAGAAAAAGACCTTGAAGCAGCAGGTATCACACCAAACCAAATCCGTTTGTCTATCGGACTTGAAAATGTAGATGATTTGATCGAAGATTTGCGCTTGGCCTTGGAAAAAATTTAAAGAAAAAGAAGATAAACAGTGGGTTTCGACTCACTGTTTTTGATTTTCCCTCAGGCATGATATAATGGATACAGAAATCTAGAAAGAGGAAAGTTATGAACGAAATCAAATGCCCCAACTGTGGGGAAGTCTTTACAGTAAATGAAAGTCAGTATGCCGAACTTTTGTCCCAAGTGAGAACAGCAGAGTTTGATAAGGAATTGCACGATCGGATGAAGCAGGAACTGGCCTTGGCTGAGCAAAAGGTCATGAATGAACAACAGTCTAAACTAGCTCAAAAAGACCAAGAAATTGCTCAATTGCAGAATCAAATCCAAAACTTTGATACAGAAAAAGAATTGGCCAAGAAAGAGGTTGAACAGATAAGCCATCAGGCCTTATTGGCTAAGGACAAGGAAGTACAGGCCTTGGAAAACCAATTGGCGACCTTGCGTTTAGAGCATGAAAATCAACTGCAAAAGACCCTTTCTGACCTAGAAAAAGAACGGGATCAGGTCAAAAATCAGCTCCTACTGCAAGAAAAGGAAAACGAGCTTTCTCTTGCTTCAGTTAAGCAAAACTATGAAGCCCAGCTTAAAGCAGCCAGTGAACAAGTCGAATTTTATAAGAATTTCAAGGCACAGCAGTCTACAAAAGCTATCGGGGAAAGTCTGGAACACTATGCAGAGAGTGAGTTTAACAAGGTACGCAGTTTTGCCTTTCCAAATGCCTACTTTGAGAAGGATAACAAGGTCTCTGCGCGTGGTTCCAAAGGCGACTTTATCTTCCGTGAGAGTGATGAAAATGGAGTCGAAATCATTTCCATCATGTTTGAGATGAAAAACGAAGCGGATGGAACAGAGAAGAAGCACAAGAACGCGGATTTTTACAAGGAATTAGACAAGGACCGTCGGGAGAAGAACTGTGAATATGCCGTGTTGGTGACCATGCTTGAGGCCGATAACGACTACTTTAACACAGGGATTGTTGACGTCAGTCACGAGTATGAAAAGATGTATGTGGTCCGTCCTCAGTTCTTTATCCAGTTAATTGGGCTCTTGAGAAATGCGGCGCTTAATTCTCTAAAATACAAGCAGGAGTTGGCCTTGGTTCGCGAACAAAATATTGACATTACGCATTTTGAAGAAGACTTGGATGCCTTTAAACTAGCCTTTGCCAAGAACTACAACTCTGCTTCAACCAACTTTGGTAAAGCAATCGATGAAATCGATAAGGCCATAAAACGGATGGAAGAGGTTAAAAAGTTCCTAACAACATCTGAAAACCAACTCCGTCTGGCTAATAATAAGCTGGAAGATGTCTCTGTCAAGAAATTGACACGTAAAAATCCAACCATGAAAGCGAAGTTTGAAGCACTGAAGGGGGAGTAGTATTACCTTAGAAACAGGAGTTCCTATGAAAAAAACTTTGAAATTTTCGGATATCTATATTGCATATTTACCACTAGTTGTGTTTCTTCTTAATCTCCTATATGGTCTTTTAAATATTGAAGGGGTAGGTGACTCAGACTCAAGATATAGTTTATTATTTGGTGTTTTTGGCCTTGTTCCAACAGTCTTAGGCTACGGAATTAGCTTTTTAGCCAATCTTATTGTAGGTATAACTTATGTGATAAAGGCAAAAAATCGAACGAAATGTCTGATTGCATTCCTATTGATTGGCAATATTTTTTTAGCAATTTTTCTGATGTTTGTGCTAAGATTTAAAATGATCGTTTCCTTTGACTTTATAAAAGATATTGACCTTTGGAGTTTCATTTTTTCATTATTTTTATTTCCGTATTTAGATTGGATTTATCAAAAGGTTGAGTACAATCAAAAAGTGAGTAGATTTGTAGTCATTATAGTATTAGCGGGAACTCTTTCTCCATTTCTAGGCAGTGAAATTCAAACTTACTTGAGAAATAATGCCAAAGTACAACAATTACAAGAGTTTTATCATTCTAGGGGGTTGAACTACGAATTAACACTTAAGTCTTCATACTATGATAGTAATATTTCCGATGTAGGTGTCTTTGATGTTTTCGATAAGGGAGTTACATTAAAAGTGGGTGCTAAGTACACGCGTCAAAAATTGAAATATGTTACTTTCATTGATCAAGACTACGGCCTAAAGGAATTTATAGAAAATGCTGTTTCAAGTGATGAAGCTCAAATAGTTCTAAAAGATTTTAAGTCAGTAGTAGAAGATGCTATAAAAAAGAAAGGTTATGATTTATCTGTATTTGATGCTGAAGATCAACCATTAGCTAGCCCAGGTTTTCAAATATCACGTTCGTTTAGAATCACTTCTTTTATTAAAGAAAAAGCAGCTCAAAATCAAAACTCATCTAGTCCAGAAAAACAAGCATTTGGAGGATATGCAGCAATTTCTCTTAAAGACTATATGAAAGAGGGAGCCCTTCGTTTATGTTTAACACTTAGTGAACGTGACAAATTGAAGTTAGATGACATTGATTTTTCAGGACTTTCCGATGGACACTACATGATCAATAATGACTATTTTATAGTTAACAACGGAATGTATACAATAGTTGAAGATGAAGGTGATTTTGAAAATTTTTTACTGAGAGAATCTAGTAAACAATTTTATTCGGAGGATTTTTATAAAATTGAAAAGCTTGATTAAATTATTAGCAAATAAAGATGTAAAATTTCTTTATAATATTTGTATTCGATTATCTTCATATTTATTAGTTGTTGCAGTTTATATAGCAATTTTGGGTTTGTTTTTATTGTTTAAACAGAATATTATTGCAGTACGTTATCTGTTATTTTTGTCGGTATTATTTATAGTTATTGGCATCTTTTTAAATTTATTGACATGGAAAGTTCTTCTATATTGGAAGGTGGTTTTGATTGATTTTAAGAAATATCAATTTTTCTTTGAATACAATGTTAGTCATTCCAATAAGTTTAATAAGAAATTTAATGAAGTAAGTTTTGAATTAATCACAGGAGAATTATCTTACCTCAGAGGAGATTTTTTATTATCACTTAGTCAATATTCAAATATCAATCTTTCTAATATTTCTAAAAAAAATAGAAAAATATTTGAATTGAAGAAATTATATTATAATTTTCTATCTTCTATCCATATTCAAGATGAGCAAAATATTGCTTTCTTTGAGGAACAATTGTCCAAGGCGCCAGATTCGAAAGATGGTAAGGCTAAACTCGTTGCTAAAGCTCAAGCCATAAAAGATATTGTGTTCAATAAAGAAGCGAACGACTACTTCGACATTACTGAACCAGAAAGTAAGTTAGCTAGAATCATGTTTTCTTATTATGGCGCTCTCAATGCCCAATTAAAAGGAGATGAAGCTCGTGCTCGTAGTTTGTTTGAAAGTATCGTCCATGAAAATCCAGAACTCTTTTGTGTACAGGAAGCGAAGAAATATTTAGGAAGTAATAATGTTTCCTAGTACCTTTCGTTTAAATTAAGTAAAAGAGAGTAACCAGGTCCAACAAGACTACGCAACAGTTAAAACGACTAATGAGACGGGGGTAAGAACGGTGGATCATCTCACCCAAATTTCAAATACAACTGGTGAGGTAGTTGGTAGTGCTTTTAATTGGGTTGTAGAGCATCCAGTTGAAACGATTGGACTTTCTATTGTAACAGTTGGGACGATTCTTGCTTTTTCTACTGGGGTTGGTGAGGCAGCAACTGCTGTAGCTGCATTATTTGTAGGAATTACTGCGTTATTTAATAACTAGTTATGGAGTGTTATATGAAAAGAGCTATAGAAATTATTAGAACATGGTCAGCTGATAAAATAGAATTAATTTTTCTTAAAATTATATTTAAATATTTGCTGTATTTTTTAGTGTTTTCAACAGTAATTGCTTATGTCTATATTTTTAACCATTCATCGACCACTTACACAAAGGTATTAACATTATTTCTTGTCCTTCTTATATTGTTTATTCTTCTATCTAAACTATTACTTGATAAGGTTTTAATTGATATTTTATCTCAAGATATCAATTTAGCAAAGTATCAGGATATAGTTGCTAGAGCTGATGCAAATTCTTTAAATAGAAATGTTCAGATTCTTCCCAAATATTTGGCAAATGCAAAAGTATCCTTTTATAGAGGACTATTCCAAGATAGTTTAGAATTGCTGAATAAAATAAAAAATAGTAATCTAAAAAAATCCCAAAATCTGTACTATGTTTTTAATATCAAGTATTATAGTATCCTAAACTTGGTTCATTTGAATGATTGTATGGAATTGCAAGAATTGATGGTAGAAATTGAAGGTCTAACAAGTAACTTTCAATCAAAAATTTTTAAATATCAGGAAGAAATTTTGAGTTTAAAGGCTATTGTTGATATCTATTGCAATAAAATATCAAACGACTACTTTGACATTACTGAGCCAGAAAGTAAGCTAGCTCGAATCATGTTTTCTTATTACGGCGCTCTCAATGCCCAGCTAAAAGGAGATGAGGCTCGTGCTCGTAGTTTGTTTGAAAGCATAGCACATGAAAACTCAGAGCTTTTCTATGTGCAGGAAGCGAAGAAATATTTAGAATCAGTGAAATGAGAGTAATATATGAGATTAGTAAAAAAAATAGTTGGTTCGGCGACAGAAAACACTCTTTTACAACTTGATAGGGTTATTCTAATTTGCTCAATTATTGGACTTGTTTTGGATGTGATGGCAGTATGCTTAGTATTTCAAAGCAATTTGGAAATATTGGGATTCATATTATTAGTTATTGTCTTTTTAGTTCTCGGCTTTGTATTTTATTTAAGATTTGTATCTAGAAAAGTTATTGATTTAGTGTTAAACGATTCTATTAATCTTAAGCTCTATGTAGACATGTTCAGAGTTCAATCAGAAAAATCTATTAAGCCCTTTAGAGCAACATATCGTGAGTATTACCAATTTATCCAAGGTCAAGTGGCTTATCTAAAAGGAGATTTTCAATCAGCTAAGGAAAACATGTCCAAATATGATTTGAAGAAAATTTGGAAGAGATTCAGAAACCATGTGTTTTTAATATCAAACTTTGAACTATTAAAAGTTTCCATTCATCTTCAAGATGCGCAAGATATTGCTTTCTTTGAGGAACAATTGTCCAAGGCACCAGATCTTAAAGGAGGCAAAGCTAAACTTGTTGCTCAAGCCCAAGCAATAAAAGATATTGTATTCAATAAAGAAGCAAACGACTACTTTGACATTACTGAACCAGAAAGTAAGCTAGCTCGAATCATGTTTTCTTATTACGGCGCTCTCAATGCACAGCTAAAAGGAGATGAAGAGCGTGCCCGTAGTTTGTTTGAAAGTATCGCCCATGAAAATCCCGAGCTTTTCTATGTTCAGGAAGCGAAGAAATATTTAGGAGCAGAGGAATAAGAGAGTAATTTATGAAATTAGTAAAAAAAATAGTCAGTTCAGCGACGGAGGATATCTTACTTCAAATAGAAACTATTATTCAACTTAGTTCAGTCTTAGGAATATCTTTGGGAGTGATAGCAGTGATTCTAGAATCTAAAGGTAATGAAAAATTATGGTCGTTAATATTTATATCATTGATGTTGGGATTCCTTATTCTTGTTTTATATTTAAGATTTGTATCTAGAAAAGTTATTGTTCTAGTGTTACACGATTCTATTGATCTTAAGCTATATGAAGACATGTTAAGAGTTCAATCAGAAAAATCTATTAAGCCCTTTAGGGCAACATATCGTGAGAATTACCAAATTATCCAAGGTCGAGTGGCTTATTTAAAAGGAGATTTTCAAGCTGCCAAGGAAAATATGTCCAAATATGATTTGAAAAAAATTTGGAAGAGATTCAGAACCCCTGCGTTTTTAATATCAAGCTTTGAACTATTAACAGTTTCCATTCATCTTCAAGATGCGCAAGATATTGCTTTCTTTGAGGAACAATTGTCCAAGGCACCAGATTTTAAAGGAGGCAAAGCTACACTTGTTGCTCAAGCCCAAGCCATAAAAGATATTGTGTTCAATAAAGAAGTGAACGACTACTTCGACATTACTGAACCAGAAAGTAAGTTAGCTCGAATCGTGTTTTCTTATTATGGCGCCCTCAATGCCCAATTAAAAGGAGATGAAGAACGTGCCCGTAGTTTGTTTGAAAGTATCTCCCATGAAAATCCAGAACTCTTTTATGTTCAGGAAGCGAAGAAATATTTAGAAGGAGAAAACTGATGTCAGAACGTACAGCTTTACCGATTGGGAGTGTTGTTCGAGTGAGAGAAGGTGTAGAGCCTGTCATGATTGTTAATCATTGTCCAGTTACTGAAAAGGACGGCAAGCAAGGTTATTTTGATTTTGGAGCTGTCAGTCTTCCGCTAGGACTCATTAATCAAAACATTATCTTCTTTAACAAGGAGGATATAGATGAAGTTCTATTCTTTGGTTACATCGATCGTCGTTTTCAAGACTTTTTGAGTCGTTATGATGAGGAAGTTTCAAAAATCACCTATGAGCACTTTAGTGTAGATGATTTTAAAAAATGACATACAAATCCTAGAATTCTATTCTAGGATTTTCTATATGATGAGAAAATGTTATAATGAAGATTAAGTAGAATAAATGTATCCGAAGTTCGAGTTCAAAAAGATAGGTAAAGCACTCAGTAACTCACTTTCTTCTCTGAAAGGAGCATTTGGATGGTAGGTGTTTGTACCTGATCCATTATTCTGATTAAATTTATTGAATTTCAGCCTACGAGTAGAGCTATAAAATATGAGGTGGTGGGTAATGAAAGTGTCGAATAGACGTTATAAAGTTAGTTTAGTTGGGCGTGTGAATAATAGATATTACCTGATAAGGATTTCCAATCAAGAATATATAATAGATTATTCAAATCCCAAGGATGTACGCACCTATTTGTTTGGGTTATTCCCGAAATATAATACAGAGTATCCCATCTATAAAGTTGACAATGCTAGTATAAAAACAACAACTTGGAGAATAATGGATCAATTTCAAGGAAGCTTACTGGAGTATAGTATTGGCATTGTACTAGTTTTTCTTTTGATTCTACCAAAACATATTAACCCACTGTTGATTTTTAATAATTCGATAATTAGAGAATCATGGTATCTTTGGTTATCAATGATTTTTTGTGGAGCTATATTACTGATTTCTTTTCTTATCTTTAAGTCAAATACAGATGAAATCCCTATTTTGGTAGATGAAAAAAGTATTTTACGAAGAGTAGAGGAACCAAGAAAAAGCTTCATCAAATTTCCTCAAAAAATAGTTGATTTTTTAAGTTGTTTTTTAGGAATTCCAATCTGTCTTTTTATGGGAGTTGCTTCATCAAATTTTATTTTGTTAATTGTTTTTGGATGTTTAGGATTCTATCAGCTGTTATTTGCTAGGTTTTTTAACTTATTATTTGTAGTTAAAAGACATAAATTTTATATTGTAAAATAAGGAGAAAGTTATAATTTTGCCTATTGGAACTATTGTTTATTTATCTGGTGGAAACCAAAAAGTTATGATTTTAAATAGGGGCGCTATTGTAGAGTAGGAAGGTCAGGATGTATTGTTTGATTATACTGGAGCTCTATTTCCAGAAGAATTAACTCCAGAGCAAGTTTATTATTTTAAGCATGAAGATATTGATGATATTGTGTTCAAAGGATATAGTGATATTGATGAAGAGCGTTTTGTTAAATTATATAAGAAATGGCTTGGCTCTATTGAAAGTAGCATTAAAAAAGGAAAAATAGAATAATATATAATGGTGTAATTGTCCTTTCGCAGAGAGTATTTCAATGAGGGCATTGTTTCTAGCGTATATGGATAGGAGATAGTGAATGAAGATTGATTTATCTGAGGTACAGGCTCGAAAATCGGCCTTGAGTACATCTGTAGGTGGTATCAAGGGCGATCTAACCAAAGCCAGAAGCAGTTTATCTTAAGTTGTCTCTACAGATAATCTCAAAGGTGTCGTTAAGGACACAATCAACCAAAAAGTTTCTAACTACCAGATTCCTTTGCTAGATAACTATAGCAATGCTTTGGATAGTATCGTAAACCGCTATGATGGGATTATCAAGCTTTTTAAGGAGACGGTTGGTGAGACCGACAACAGTGCCATTATTAAGACAGAATACCTAGAACGCATCAAGCAACGGATGAAAGATCCGATTGAGGGATTAAAGAGCAGTTCCAGTAAGACACAAAATATCTATGCAGGGATTAGCGATATCCTAACGTTAACGAATCCAAGTTTGGATAGTGTGAATACAAGTTATAATCAAGCAGTCAAGAGTTTAGATGATACCATAAAGAACATGGAAGCTTTTAATAGTGTTCTTTTAAAGACAGATACATTTGACCTTATCGATATGCAAAATAGTGAAATCGCAACACTATCAGGTTATGCCCCTCTTCCGTATGGGAACCCCGCATTGAGAAATTATTATAATCGAACTCAGTTTAAAAACTCAGTTTCAGAGATTCACACAGCTATCCATAGCAACTCCAAAGCTGTGAAGTACCAAAATGCTCTCGCAAAACAGCTTGCCGAGTCTAAGTATAGTGGGAAGGTGGACTTAAACAATCAAAACTATTCTGATGTAATTTCAAATGATTTAAAAAATAATTTCGCCAGTGAGTCAATCATGAATGGTATTGATGTGTTTGGAGATAAGGGCTGGGTTAAATTATTGGAAAAAACTCCAACTGTTTTAGGAGGAGTACTTAGTACCTTATATCAACTAAGTGATTCACTCGGAAACTTTATTAACCTAGGTACTAATGGGTTAATTTCGCCCAATGTACTTGATGGTATTAGTAATTCCTCTTCAGGAGTCATTAGAAGTTTGAGTGAAGGAATTGAAACTTTTGCCAAGTCTGGTCCTGAAATAGGTAGGGCTATGGCATTTATTGGTCCTGCAATTGATTTCACTACACAAGTTTCAGCTGGTGAAAATGTTCCGAACGCTGTTATTAAGAGTGGGGCTCATGCAGCAATATCGACTGGAGCTATGACCATTGGTATGAATACAGGAGCAGCAATTGGAGCTACTATTGGTAGTGTTATACCTATTGCAGGAACTGCTGTAGGTGGTATTGTTGGAGCTGCTACAGGGTTTATAGTAGGAGTGGGTTTATCAATTGCAGGCAATGCTGTATTTGATATGATTTATGATAATACTGTTGGAAAGGAAGTCACAAAAATAACAAATAATGTAGTAAAAACAGGTAAGGAAATCATAGATGGTGTTGGTAATGCAGTATCTGACTTTTTCAGTGGTATTGGAACTGTATTTCAGTGATAGGAGATTCTCGTGGACAAAAATCAAATTATAAAGTTAAAGGACGTTGAATTTGTAGGAATTGGTAATTTTGAAGGGGAAACAGTTTTTTTTGATAAGAAAACAGACAAGATGTTCTTAGGTCATTCTAAAACAAAGTTTAAAGCGTCTCCTGTCGCTTTTTCGACAGGAGCAGCACTTATTCTTTATGTTCTTGTAAGAGAAGTAACAAAGGCTCAGGTATTCAGTGGTTTTTGGCCCTTGATTTTTGGTTTTTTTCTAATGATCATTGTCTCAAAACTCCTCTACAGACCAGCTTTGAATGAAGAATTAATTATTAGTCCTTTTGTGCTTTCAAACGTTGATATGATAACTTTTCTTAAAAATGAGAAGAAAAATATAGTTAAGAGCCATCTAATTATATTATTGGCATTTCTTCCTCCAGTGCTTTTTTCTATAGTTTATTTATTGACTTCTAATTTTTTGTTTTTGTTTTTAGCCATTTTATTTTTTATATTCCCCCTATTGTTATTAAATACGAAACCAATACAGAGATTTAAAGTGGTTTATATGTTGTACAAAAAATATTGCTATTATGATAATTAGACATGAAAAGATATTTAAAAAATATGGTTCCTATAGGAACAATTGATAAAAATCCAGTTTATTTTGATAAAAAAGATTCTAGTTTATATATAGTAAGAAAGAAGACTTCTTTTTTGGAAACTGCTGGCAGTAGCATGGTCATGATTATTTATGTCATAATTGGAAAAGTTAATTCCAAATACTATTTAACCATTCTGGGAAGATATCAATTTTTAATGATAGGCATCCTGATTTCCTTTATAATAGCCTTTGTTGTTTGTTATGTTACGTACCATCGTGAGAGGAAAGTTGAAAAACTTCAATTAGAGGAAAAAGCAATGAGAGACTTCGTGTTAAGAGAGCGAAAGAATGTCTTTTTTACCTATTTATCTCTTATCATATTACCACTAATTATAATATTCTTTGCATACCTCTTTATCACATATGGCAATATTTCATGGGGAGTTGTTTCAGTTTTATTTATGACTATATATTTTATGTTCTTTTATAATAAAGTATTCCAAAGAGGAAAAATCATAAATGGACTGTATAAAACTTATAATTTAGAAAGGAAATTTTGAAAAGTAAAACTAAGAGTTTCATTGTCCTAGGTATATATCAGGGAAAATCTGTCTACTATAGCAATGAAAATCATCAACTGTTATATTCAATAAAGGATAAAATCAATGGAGCAACTGCTATTACTGGTTACAGTTCAATTGCTCTTGTTTTATATATTGTTTTAAGAAGTATAAGTAAAAATGGGGAAGTACCAACAGATTTTCGGTTGCTGTCTTTGGTCCTTGCTTATATTATCATTAGTATTGGTAGTAGTCTATTCCTTTATTATGTTTTAAACCGTGTCATTGAGTTAGAAGAATTTCGAATTGATTTAATAAACTATCAAAACTTTTTAAAGCAAGAAAAAAGGAATGTTTTAATATTATATATAACGATGCTCTGTTTTTTGATTATAGGAATAGTGACTGCTGCAATTTTTATAAGTTCGGGTAATTATATTAGTCTTGTATTAACTTTATCATCATATTTTATCGTATACACTATTTTAAATACCAAATTGATTAAACGCAGCATGATATTGAGACAGTTATACAAAGAATTAAGTAATAAGGAGAGTTAATAATGAATGATAAAATATTGCCAATCGGAAGTGTGATTCAACTTCATAACGGAGAAGTGAAGTTAATGATTTTATCTCGTTTTCCACTCTATAATAATCAAGGGACAATTGGTTATTTCGATTATTCGGCATGTTTATATCCAAATGGAAATACGGATAATCAATGTTATTTTTTTAACAAAGAAGATATAAGTAAAGTTTGGTTTGAGGGGTATATTGATGACCAAGAAAAAAGCGCTCAACAGCTTTTTGAGAAGGAACAAAAAAATATTAAATACCCTCACTTAAAGTTAAATAACATATAGAAAAAGTAGATTTAGAGATAGGAACAAGGAGTACAAGCGAGTAGATGGACTTTTTTGTAGTCATTTCAGGTCGTCGAGTTGATTTGGATAATGGTCATTATATGGACTACATCGGTCATGGCTATCCATTTGGATTACGCTTTGACACTTCACCCTTGTTTTTAAGTAATCTCTTTATTAAGAGAGTGGTATCAGAAGGGTATTCGGATACGGTGGATGAACACTACTGCCAAGAAGCTCTGCGTAAGGACTATCTAGACGCAGGACTGATTTCCAGTGTTTATGCAGAGGAGGAAGTAAATGAAGATTGATGTATCCGAAGTTCGAGTTCAAAAAGAGTTGTTAGTTATTTCGGTAAATAGTATCAAGGAACAGCTATCTGTTTCGAGAAGTCGTCTATCAGAGGTCGTTTCAACTGATAGCCTCAAAGGGGCAGTGAAGGATGCCATTAACCAGAAAGTGACCAACTATCAGATACCACTGGTTGATAACTATGTCAATGCCCTAGATAGCATTGTCAGTCGCTATGATGGACTTGTGAAGCTCTTTCAAGACACGGTGTCAGAGACTGACAACAGTGCCATTATTAAGACAGAATACCTAGAACGCATCAAGCAACGGATGAAAGATCCGATTGAGGGATTAAAGAGCAGTTCCAGTAAGACACAAAATATCTATGCAGGGATTGGTGATATTCTACATTTAACGAATCCTAGTTTGGATAGTGTGAAGGAGAGCTATAGTCAAGCAGTCAAGAGTTTAGATGATACTATAAAGAACATGGAAGTTTTTAATAGTGTTCTTTTAAAGACAGATACTTTTGACCTTATAGATATGCAAAATAGTGAAATCGCTACCCTATCAGGTTATGCCTCTCTTCCATATGGGAACACCGCATCGAGAAATTATTATAGTCGAACTTGGTTTAAAAACTCAGTTTCAGAGATTCACACAGCTATCCATAGCAACTCCAAAGCTGTGAAGTACCAAAATGCTCTCGCAAAACAGCTTGCCGAGTCTAAGTATAGTGGGACGATAGCTGAAAGTAAAGACTTAATAGATGCATTATTTAATGTGTATAAAGATATAAAAGAAAATCGTCTGTATAAAAAAGTTGATTATTTTGAATTGGAATCTATGTTGGCAGCTTTATATGCGTATTATCGTTTTAGAAAAAATAAAAAAGGGGATATCATTGTTTCTAAAGCAACAACAGAATTCGGTAAGTCATTAGATGATTATTTTAAAGTTGGTAAGAAATTAAGTGGTAGTCATATTTATGAAGTTGTTCAATATAAAAATGGTGATGTTTCACAGGTCTTTAAATCCATTATGGAAAATCTAGGCTATACTAAATATAACGAAGAATTGAGAAAGGTTTTCAAATCTTTTAAAGATACAACTCGATTTAGTACCAAAGTGGCTAGTGTCGGAAAATCAATTGTGTCTACAACTGGAAGTCTACTGAAAGAAGAATTCACTAATGAAATAAGTTTCAAGGATGCTGGTAAAGGCCTGTGGAAAGGAATTACAAGTGAGAAAGGACTCATAGGTTCTGTTAAAGAAGGACTAACAAACTTTAAATCCGCTACGAAGTTTGGTAAGTTTTTAAAAGGGGCTACAGTTGTTGGAGCTGCTTTAGATGTGGTTGATACTTTTTCAAATATCAGTGAAAATGAAAAAGAGGCCAAACGTCAAGGGTTGAGAGGAAATGAAGTTGAGGCTAGTAAGGCGACAGGTTTTGCGATAGATGCGGCTAAGGCAGCGGGAACAACTGTTGCAGGGATTGCTGGAGCGAGTGCTGGAGCAGCGCTAGCAGGTTTAGTTTTTGGTGCGACAGCTCCTGTTTGGTTACCTGGGGCAATTGCAATTGGAGTATCCGCAGGTGCTGTTTGGCTTGCAAATAAACTTAATGATGATTTTCATATAACAGATAATCTTAAAAAAGGTGCCAATAGCCTGATCAAAGGCATGAGAGGATGGTTTAAATGATTATTGAAAGAGTCAAAAAATTTTTTGAGTTTCAAAGAAGGAGTGTCCATGGACCAGTTCCTCTTTGGGGAGTATTAAATGGGATTTTTATTTTGTATCCCTTGGTATTTACAGGATTTTGGCTTGCAGGATTAAGGATTTTAAAAAATCCTGCCTTACATCAAGGCTTGATTATTACAGGGATTGTTGTTTGGATTTTAAATCTGGTTTTTCTTTTGGATCTTAAGCGAGGGATTTTAACTAGCTTTGGAACCTATCTCATGTATCTGACGGGCCATGTTTATGCCATCATTGCTTTTAGCAGTTTAAGTGGGGATCATAGTTTTATTAGTTTGAAAATTTTCCTCCCCCTTATTTTTGCTATTATAGTTGTTATTGTTGGGACTTGTCTGGTCAACTTAGATTCTGAAGAAATTTTATCAGAAAAGGCCATCAAAAATGTCTATAATTTTTTATTTGGACCTCCTGTAATTTTATCGCTTTGCTTTATTTTTTTAGGGATGATTGGATATGATTATTTTATGGGATGGGGGATGTCTTTATTATTCATGATTTTTGGGCCTTATTTGTACCGAACATGGCTTTATATTATCTATGCCTACCAACACCGTCATTATGTTGAAGAAACAGCTTCAATCAAGCATATAAAAGTAAACCCAGATATGATTTCAAACAGAGAGTTTGACAGAGATAGGTTTAAAAAGTAAAGTTTTAAAAGGTATGAGAGGATGGTTTAAATGATACTGGAACGAATTAAAAAAACGTTTGAACTTCAAAGAAGGAGTGTCCACGGACCAGTTCCTCTGTGGGGGGTATTAAATGGGATTTTTATTTTGTATCCTATAGCCTTTTTTATGTTTATGGCAGGAGGATTAGAGGTGCTCAACAATCCCTCTTTGTATCAAACATTGCTTATTACAGGGATTGTTATTTGGGTTTTAAATCTAGTATTTTTACTAGATCTTAAGCGAGGGATTTTAACCAGTTTTGGAACCTATCTCATGTATCTGACTGGTCATATTTATATCATTATTGGTTTTAGTGCTATGAGTGGGGACCATAATTTTATTGGATTAAAGCTATCCCTCCCTCTTATCCAATCCATTATTGTAATAGTCGTCATGAGCTGCTTGGTCGATTTGGACTCTGAAGAAGTTATCTCGCAGAAAGCCAGCAAAGTTATGCTTAACTTTGTATTCGCTCCTCCGCTTATTATATCGTGTGTCTGTATATTTTTAGCGATGTTTGGATATGAATATTTTGGGGGATGGGGGATGTCCTTGTTTTCGATGACCTTTGGACATTTGTTTTATGCTACCTGGTTTATAATTATCTATGCCTACCAACACCGTAATGATGTTGAGGCAGAGACTTCAATCAAGCATATAGAAGTAAACCCAGATATGATTTCCAACAGAGAATTTGACAGAGATAGATTTAGTAGAAAGGTAACTAAAGATGATTAAAGAAATACAACTACATATGAGCCATTTGATGACAGACCAGGTCCAGATTCAAGCGGACGAACTATTGGAGTTATTTGTTCATACAGAACTCCTTCCCTATACTGATGGTATTTATAAAGATGGCCCAACCATTTTTGAGATGACTCCAACTCAATTTAACGAAGAAAAGCAAGATGTGGGAGTCTATATTCCAGTTATATCTGAAGCAGAGCCAACAAGTCAACTGGATTATCAGGCATCTCTAGATATAGAAGGAATTAGCAAGCGGGTTCTATTTGATGGTAGCTTGGATGAAACAATTGAGGAGATGAAAGCTTATATTCGTGATCATGGTTGGGAGTTGCAAGATAAGTTATACCTAGTCTTGATACCTGTTTATGATGATTTGTTTGTAGATTTGATTATCCCAGTGGAGAAGTAAGATGGCAGAAATTACATATGGTATGAATCAATCCTTAATGATGAGTAATGTCTTGAGTGTGAACTATAATATTGTCGGTGATGAGATTGAAGTAGCCTTTCAAGACATGATTCAAACAGCTGTAGCGGCTGGATATACACCTAAAAGCAATCCATTTTACTCATGCCCCCATATCGGAGAATTGGAAGATGGAACATACAACATCACAGTCTATCTTCCCGTTCATGAGGATTATCTAGGAAAAGAAGAGATAATGGAAGGGACAGCCTATAACAGTTATTTTTTGGTTCCTCGAATGGCAGGAGTAAGAGTGACTGGAGAGGAAGATGTTGACTTTGATAAGGGGATATACGTGCTAACCAAATTATTGCTTGATAATGACTTAGAAGAATCTACACCCGTATTTTATATTTCAAGTAAGATAAATGATGTTTTATATACAGATATCATGGTAGGGATACGAGATAAAAGGGATTAATTCTGAACTGTAAATATTTTTACTATTGATGTTGATAGGAAAAGAGTTAAACATTAATAAATGAAGGGGGAGTGAGAAAGCAAAAATGAACGGTATTATCAACTTAAAAAAAGAAGCGGGGATGACCTCGCATGATGCGGTTTTTAAACTGCGTAAGATTTTGGGAACCAAGAAAATCGGTCATGGTGGGACCTTGGATCCGGATGTAGTGGGAGTTCTGCCTATTGCGGTTGGCAAAGCGACACGCATGGTCGAGTTTATGCAGGACGAGGGTAAGGTCTATGAGGGGGAAATCACTCTGGGCTATTCCACGACGACTGAGGATGCCAGTGGGGAAGTGGTCGCAGAGACACCTGTTTTGTCTCCTTTGGATGAAAAGCTTGTTGATGAAGTAATTACGAGCTTGACTGGGCCTATTACTCAGATACCGCCTATGTATTCGGCTGTCAAGATCAATGGTCGCAAGCTCTATGAGTATGCGCGTGCTGGTCAAGAAGTAGAGCGTCCAGAACGTCAGGTGACCATTTATCAATTTGAGCGAACAAGTCCGATTTCTTATGATGGCGAACTTGCACGTTTTACTTTTCGTGTGAAATGCAGTAAGGGAACTTATATCCGTACCTTGTCAGTTGATTTGGGAGAAAAACTTGGATATGCGGCTCATATGTCTCACCTGACACGGACTAGTGCAGCGGGTTTACAATTAGAAGACGCTCTTACCTTGGAAGAAATTTCTGAAAAAGTGGAGTCTGGGCAACTGGACTTTCTTTATCCTCTAGAGATTGGGACAGGGGACCTTGTCAAAGTTTTCCTCAGTCCAGAAGAGGCTACAGAAGTTCGCTTTGGTCGTTTTATCGAGCTAGATCAGTCGGATAAGGAATTGGCTGCTTTTGAAGGCGATAAATTGCTAGCCATTCTAGAAAAACGGGACAATCTCTACAAACCAAGGAAGGTTTTTAGCTAGTCTAACTAGAGTGTGGGGATGGATTTGTTTCCCATAATCTATCCAAATCAGACTATAATTTTTGCTAAAAATGTGATAAAATAGACGACGGATAAAAAAACGGAGGATAGCATGCAAAATAGACCAATCATTATCGGAGTGACAGGTGGTTCTGGTGGTGGTAAGACCAGTGTTTCAAGGGCCATTTTATCGCATTTCCCTGATGAAAAGATTTCCATGATTGAGCATGATTCATACTACAAGGATCAGTCTCATTTGACCTTTGAAGAGCGTGTCAAAACCAACTACGACCATCCTTTTGCCTTTGATACAGACTTGATGATCGAGCAGATTAAGGAATTGTTGGCAGGGCGTCCGGTGGACATTCCGACTTATGACTATACAGAGCATACACGAAGCAGCAAGACCTATCGTCAGGAACCTCAAGATGTCTTTATCGTTGAGGGGATTTTGGTCTTAGAGGACAAGCGCCTGCGCGATTTGATGGATATCAAGATTTTTGTGGATACGGATGATGATGTGCGCATCATTCGTCGTATCAAGCGTGATATGGAGGAGCGTGGCCGTAGTCTTGATAGCGTTATTGACCAGTACTTAGGTGTAGTTAAACCTATGTATCACCAGTTTATTGAGCCAACCAAGCGTTATGCGGATATCGTCATTCCTGAGGGAGTCAGCAATACAGTTGCTATTGACCTTTTGACGACCAAGATTGCAAAGATTTTGGAAGAAGCTCGAAACAGCAAATAATCAGATGTGGAGGCCTTGCCTCCTTTTTTATTTTTCCCTCATAATGGTACATAAATGAAGATTTTTAGGCATATTTTTGGTATAATAATACCCATGAAAGAGCAAGGAAATGAGTAGTAGGTGGAGATGGAAAAGTATTTATCGGTAACAACTTTGACCAAGTATCTGAAAATGAAATTCGATAAAGACCCTTACTTGGAACGGGTCTATTTAACTGGTCAAGTTTCCAACTTTCGTAAACGACCTACTCACCAATATTTCTCCCTAAAGGATGACCATGCAGTCATTCAAGCGACCATCTGGTCTGGGATTTATCAGAAATTAGGCTTCGACCTGGAAGAAGGAATGAAAATCAATGTGATTGGGCGTGTACAGGTCTATGAACCAAGTGGCAGCTACTCCATCATCATTGAAAAGGCTGATCCTGATGGGGTTGGGGCGCTTGCGATTCAGTTTGAACAACTCAAGAAAAAATTGACGGAAGAAGGTCTGTTTCAAGAACGGTTCAAGCAACCTCTTCCCCAATTTTCTAAGCGTATTGGTGTGGTGACTAGCCGTAGTGGAGCCGTCATTCGAGATATTATCACGACCGTCAGTAGGCGCTTTCCAGGTGTCGACATTCTTCTCTATCCGACCAAGGTGCAAGGTGAGGGTTCTGCGGAGGAAATTGCTCGAAATATTGCGCGTGCCAATCAACGGGACGATTTGGACTTACTGATTATTGGTCGTGGTGGTGGTTCCATCGAGGATCTCTGGGCCTTTAACGAAGAAATTGTGGTACGAGCTATTTTTGAATCTCGTTTGCCAATCATTTCTAGTGTGGGACATGAGACGGATGTGACCTTGGCGGATTTTGTGGCAGATAGACGGGCTGCGACGCCAACAGCTGCAGCTGAACTAGCAACACCTGTGACCAAGTTTGATCTATTAGCTCATTTGCAAAATCAGGAAAAACGGATGGCAACGGCAGTCCGAAATGTCCTATCTAAGAAACAAGAAGCTTTGAAAAAATGCAGTCAGTCTGTTATCTTTAGACAGCCAGAGCGCTTGTATGATGGCTATTTGCAACGCTTGGACCAACTGCAACTGCGCTTAAAACAAAGTTTGCGAACACGGATTTCTGATAACAAACAAGTTGTCCAAGCAAGGACGCATCGACTGGTACAATTATCACCTGTTACCAAAATCCAACGCTATCAGGACCGGCTTGCTCAGTTGGACAAGCTCCTCCGTAGCCAAATGGCGCTGGTTTATGATGCCAAGGTTGCTGAAGTGAAGCGACTTTCAGAAGCCTTGTTGATGTTGGATACCAGTCGAATCGTGGCGCGTGGTTATGCAATTGTCAAAAAAGAAGATTCAGTTATCGATTCGGTTGAGAGTTTGAAGAAAAAAGACCAAGTGACGCTTTTGATGCGAGATGGTCAAGTAGAATTAGAGGTTAAAGATGTCAAAACAAAAGAAATTTGAGGAAAATCTAGCAGAACTGGAGACCATTGTCCAAAGTTTGGAAAATGGAGAGATTGCTTTGGAAGATGCGATTGCTGCCTTTCAAAAGGGCATGGTCTTGTCAAAAGAGCTCCAAGCTACGCTGGACAAGGCTGAAAAGACCTTGGTCAAGGTCATGCAAGAAGACGGAACAGAAAGTGATTTTGAATGAAGAAGCAAGAAAAATTAGCTCTTGTTGAGTCGGCCTTGGAAGACTTTTATGGAGACCAGCAGTTTGCTTCTAGTTTGCGAGAGTCGGTTCTCTATTCCATTCATGCTGGTGGCAAGCGTATTCGCCCTTTTCTCTTATTAGAAGTTTTGGAAGCCTTGCAGGTCGCTATTAAACCTGCTCACGCGCAGGTGGCTGCGGCCTTGGAAATGATTCATACAGGGAGCTTGATTCACGATGACCTTCCTGCCATGGATGATGACGATTATCGCCGAGGACGTTTGACCAATCACAAGAAATTTGGCGAAGCTATGGCCATTTTGGCAGGAGATGCCTTGTTCCTAGATCCTTACACCTTGATAGCGCAGGCAGATTTGCCAAGTCAGATCAAGGTGGACCTGATTGCCAACTTATCTCTTGCTTCAGGGAGTCTAGGCATGGTGGCAGGGCAGGTTTTGGACATGGAAGGTGAACATCAGCATTTGTCTTTGGAAGAACTCCAGACCATTCATGCTAATAAGACTGGAAAATTACTAGCTTATCCCTTCCAAGCAGCTGCTATTATTGCTGAATTGGCACCTGAAATGCAGGTGAAGCTGAAAACTGTTGGTGAATTGATTGGGCTTGCTTTTCAAGTACGAGATGATGTGCTGGATGTGACAGCTAGTTTTGAGGAGATTGGTAAGACACCACAAAAGGATTTGCAGGCAGAAAAATCAACCTACCCTGCCTTGTTGGGCTTGGAAGAGGCTATTGCCTTTTGTAACCAAACCTTGGATCAAGCTAATGCCAAATTAGAAGAAATTGCCCAGCAGATTCCCTTTGAAACAGAATCGATTGTAAGAGTAGTAGAAAGTTTGAGAATCAATGGCTAAGGAAAGAGTGGATGTACTAGCTTATAAACAGGGCTTGTTTGAAACGCGAGAACAAGCCAAGCGCGGTGTCATGGCTGGCCTAGTCGTAGCAGTCCTGAATGGAGAACGTTTTGACAAACCAGGAGAGAAAATTCCAGATGACACCGAGCTAAAACTCAAGGGTGAAAAACTCAAGTATGTCAGCCGTGGTGGCTTGAAATTAGAAAAGGCCTTGCAGGTCTTTGATTTGTCAGTGGAAGGAGCTACAACGATTGATATCGGTGCCTCTACTGGAGGTTTTACCGATGTCATGTTGCAAAATGGTGCTGAGTTGGTCTTTGCAGTCGATGTTGGTACCAATCAGTTGGCTTGGAAACTACGCCAGGACCCGAGAGTTGTCAGCATGGAGCAGTTCAATTTCCGCTATGCTGAAAAGACTGATTTCGAGCAAGAGCCGAGCTTTGCCAGTATTGATGTAAGTTTCATTTCCCTCAGTCTGATTTTGCCAGCCTTGCACCGAGTCTTGGCAAATCAAGGTCAGGTTGTGGCTCTAGTTAAGCCTCAGTTTGAAGCAGGACGTGAGCAGATTGGGAAAAATGGAATTATTCGTGATGCCAAGGTCCATCAGAATGTCCTTGAATCTGTCACAGCTATGGCAGTAGAGGAAGGCTTTTCAGTTCTTGGTTTGGACTTTTCTCCCATCCAAGGCGGTCACGGAAATATTGAGTTTTTAGCGTATTTGAAAAAAGAAGAGTCAGCAAGCAATCAGGTTCTTGTTGAGATTGAAGAAGTAGTAGAGAGGGCGCATAGTCAATTTAAAAATGAATAAAAAAGAGAGACTTGAAAAAATTAGACGATTTGTGACAGATTATCAAATCGGTACACAAGAAGAAATCGTAGAACATTTGAAAGAGGCAGGAATCACTGCCACTCAAGCGACTGTATCACGAGATATCAAAGAGCTAGGCATTGTCAAAATTCCTTTGAGAGACAACACCTATGTTTATGAATTGCCAAAATCAATCGTAAAAAGTTTGCAACTGGCTGAAGACAATATTGAGTCAGCTGAATTGATGGATAAGATGATCAATCTCCAAGTTATCCCAGGAAATACAGCTTTTGTAAAAGCTCAGTTAACCGAGACTTTTGCGGATAAGATTTTTAGCTGTTTGGCTGATGATAGCTCGATTTTAGTCATTGCCAGAAGTGAAAATCTAGCTGAGGAAATCTTTGAACAAGTAAAAAATTGGTAGGTCTATATGTTACTTGAAATTTCGATAAAAAACTTTGCCATTATTGAGGCTATTTCCCTCAATTTTGAAAAGGGTATGACTGTTCTGACTGGTGAAACGGGTGCAGGGAAGTCGATTATCATTGATGCCATGAATATGATGTTGGGAGCTCGTGCGACGACAGATGTTATTCGTCATGGTGCGCCAAAGGCAGAGATAGAGGGGCTTTTCTCAGTTGAGAATAGTCGCCTTTTACAGGAAATTTTTGATGAGCAAGGTTTGGAAATGGGTGATGAAATTATCATCCGTCGAGAAATTCTGCAAAATGGTCGGAGTATTAGTCGTGTCAATGGCCAGATGGTTAATCTGTCTGTTTTGCGCGCTATTGGGCAACATCTGGTAGATATTCATGGTCAGCATGACCAAGAGGAGTTAATGCGTCCCCAACTGCATATCCAGATGTTGGATGAATTTGGCGATGCAGCTTTTTGGGACCTAAAAGAAACCTATCAGACGAGTTTTGATGCCTACCGTAAAATGCGTAAGCAGGTTTTGGAAGTCAAGAAAAACCAACAAGAACATAAGGCACGTATCGAAATGTTGGAATTTCAAATGGCAGAAATTGAGGCGGCTAATTTGCAAGCAGGGGAAGACTTGGCTCTCAACCGAGAACGAGAGAAACTCCTAAACCATAAAAATATTGCGGATACGCTGACCAATGCCTACAGCATGTTGGACAATGAAGACTTTTCAAGTCTGGCCAATGTTCGTTCGGCCATGAATGACATGGAAAGTGTCGAAGAGTATGACCCTGAATACCGTGAAATTTCAAGCTCTCTGTCTGAGACCTACTATGTCTTAGAAGACATTAGCAAACGTCTGGAAGCTATCATTGAGGACCTTGATTTTGACGGCAATCGTCTTATGCAGGTTGAGAATCGTTTGGACCTCCTTCATACCATTACGCGTAAATATGGTGGGACTGTAGACGATGTCTTGCTTTATTTCGCCAAGATTACGGAAGAATACAATCTCTTGACAGGAAATAACCTTTCATCTGAGGATATGGAAACCGAACTCAAGAAATTGGAAGTTAATCTTGTCGACTTGGCAGGCCAGCTTGCATCTGCTCGTCATGACTTAGCTCAGCAGCTAGAAGCAGAGATTAAACAAGAGCTTCAAGATCTTTATATGGAAAAAGCCCAGTTTCAGGTTCGTTTTAGCAAGGGCAAATTCAGTCGTGAGGGCAATGAAATGGTCGAGTTTTACATTTCAACCAACCCTGGCGAAGACTTTAAACCCTTGGTTAAGATTGCATCTGGTGGGGAATTATCTCGTCTCATGCTAGCTATTAAGTCTGCCTTTTCTCGTAAAGAAGGCAAGACCAGCATTGTCTTTGATGAGGTGGATACAGGAGTTTCAGGTCGTGTAGCTCAAGCCATCGCACAGAAGATTCACAAGATTGGCCAACATGGTCAGGTTCTAGCTATCTCCCACTTGCCACAAGTGATTGCGATTGCAGATTATCAATTCTTTATTGAGAAGATTAGTAATGAGCATTCAACGGTTTCGACTGTTCGTCTTTTGACGGTTGAAGAGCGAGTGGAGGAAGTTGCCAAGATGTTGGCAGGTGATGATGTGACGGAAGCAGCCCTGACGCAAGCCAGAGAATTGTTGAGAAACAGGGAGAAATAAGATGACAGACTATTATGTAATTGGAGATGTTCACGGAAAAGCTGGGATGCTGGAAGACCTTCTCAAAACATGGGATGGTCAGACCCAGTTGCTCTTTCTAGGGGATTTGATTGACCGTGGTGAAGATAGTCGCCGTGTTCTAGTGATGGTTAAGGACTTAGTGGACAATCAAGGGGCTATCTGTTTATCAGGAAACCACGAGTATATGTTTTTGACATGGCTCGATGATCCAGAAGAAAGCTATGATCACTATCGCCGTAATGGTGGAGATACAACCATTAACTCTATCCTAGGTCGTCCCTTGGATGCACCAGTTGATGGAGTTGAGGATGCCAAGCGTGTTGCTACTGAAGCGGCAGACTTGGTCGAATTCATTCGTCAAATGCCTTTTGTGGTAGAGACAGACAAGTATATTTTTGTGCACGCAGGTATTGATTTGACCTTAGACGACTGGCATGAAACCACAGATTATAAAAAAGTCTGGCTCAGAAAACCATTCCACGAAGCAGAAAATCATACTGGGAAAAGCATTGTCTTTGGTCACACACCAGTCTATGGTTTGTTAAAGCAAGAGCGTGGTACTGCTGAGCTTTGGACTACAGAAGATGGCAAGATTGGAATGGACGGAGGAGCTGTCTATGGTGGTGTCCTTCATGGGATTGTCTTTACAGACCAAGGAATGACAGAACACCACTTTATCGAAAATGACGGCTTTGTTGCTGAAGATTAGTACTCCTAGCAGGGTATGGTCTTGTCAAAATGTCAAAAACAATTTATAATAAATAGATACCCTGAAAGGAAGAGAATCATGAACTTAGAAGAATTGAAAAAACGACAGGAGAAGATCCGTAACTTCTCTATTATCGCCCATATTGACCACGGAAAGTCGACTCTAGCAGACCGCATTTTGGAAAAAACAGAGACGGTTTCAAGCCGTGAAATGCAAGCTCAACTTTTGGACAGCATGGATCTAGAGCGAGAACGTGGGATTACCATTAAGTTAAATGCCATTGAGCTGAATTATACTGCAAAAGATGGCGAAACTTATATTTTCCACTTGATTGACACGCCGGGGCACGTAGACTTCACTTATGAAGTTTCACGTTCGCTCGCTGCCTGTGAGGGTGCTATTTTGGTGGTCGATGCCGCTCAAGGTATTGAGGCTCAAACCCTTGCCAACGTTTATCTAGCCTTGGACAATGATTTGGAAATCATGCCAGTCATTAACAAAATTGACCTACCTGCTGCAGATCCTGAGCGCGTGCGTACAGAGATTGAAGATGTCATTGGTTTGGATGCCAGTGAAGCAGTTTTGGCTTCTGCCAAGGCTGGAATCGGTATTGAAGAAATTCTTGAGCAAATCGTAGAAAAAGTACCAGCACCAACGGGTGATGTGACGGCGCCTCTTAAGGCTTTGATTTTCGACTCTGTTTACGATGCTTACCGTGGGGTTATCCTCCAAGTGCGTGTCATGGATGGGGTGGTCAAACCTGGCGATAAGATTCAGCTTATGAGCAATGGCAAGACCTTCGATGTGACAGAAGTCGGTATTTTTACACCCAAAGCAGTTGGTCGTGATTTTCTTGCGACTGGTGACGTTGGTTATATTGCAGCTTCTATTAAGACGGTTCAGGATACGCGTGTGGGTGATACCGTTACCTTGGCAACCAATCCTGCGGCAGAGCCATTACATGGTTACAAGCAGATGAACCCTATGGTCTTTGCGGGTCTATATCCTATCGAGTCAAACAAGTACAATGACCTACGTGAAGCCCTTGAAAAATTGCAACTGAATGATGCTAGTCTCCAATTTGAACCAGAAACATCTCAGGCACTTGGATTTGGTTTCCGTTGTGGTTTCCTTGGACTTCTCCATATGGATGTTATCCAAGAGCGTTTGGAACGTGAGTTCAACATTGACCTCATCATGACAGCTCCATCTGTTATCTATAAGGTCAACTTGACCGACGGCGAGTCTATGGATGTGTCTAACCCATCTGAGTTCCCAGACCCAACTAAGATTGCGACCATTGAGGAGCCATATGTTAAAGCGCAAATCATGGTACCGCAAGAGTTTGTTGGAGCAGTGATGGAGCTAGCTCAGCGCAAGCGTGGGGACTTTGTGACGATGGATTATATCGATGATAACCGTGTCAATGTTATCTATCAAATTCCACTGGCTGAAATCGTCTTTGACTTCTTTGATAAGCTTAAGTCTTCAACTCGCGGTTATGCAAGCTTTGACTATGAATTGTCAGAGTACCGCCCATCTAAGCTAGTGAAAATGGATATCCTTCTCAATGGAGACAAGGTGGATGCCCTCAGCTTTATTGTTCACAAGGACTTTGCCTACGAACGTGGGAAACTCATCGTTGATAAGCTCAAGAAAATTATCCCTCGCCAACAATTTGAGGTTCCAATTCAAGCAGCTATTGGACACAAGATTGTCGCTCGTACTGATATCAAGGCCCTTCGTAAGAATGTACTTGCTAAGTGTTACGGTGGTGACGTTTCTCGTAAACGCAAACTCCTTGAAAAACAAAAAGCAGGTAAGAAGCGCATGAAAGCTATCGGATCAGTAGAAGTTCCACAAGAAGCCTTTCTCAGCGTCTTGAGTATGGATGAAGAATAAGTCTTTAGAAAAGCTTTTTATTGTTTATAGGACGTTAATATAAGAAGAGAATGATAAAACAGGTTTAAAGGCCTGTTTTTTTTATGTTTAACAAGGTTAAGTTGTTTATTTCTGTGTTTGTTTTTATGCTAATAACTACAAAAACAACAAAAATATAAAAAAAGAGACAGAAAACAACAGAAATTTATTGACAACGATTTCATATAGTGTTATACTTATAGCATAAAGTTAATGGAAAGAAGGGAAAACCTTATGGGATTAGATCATTTCTTTGACAAAAACCTTGTGTTTTGCTTAGAAGCGGATAATCAAGAACATCTCTTTGATCAGGTTGCTACTTTATTGGAAGAACGAGAAATCGTAACTCCAACTTATCGTGAAGCCTTGATCACGCGTGAAAAGTCATTTCCAACTGGCCTAGATATGGAATTTTTGGGTAAGGATTTGCCGAATGTGGCTATTCCTCACACAGATATTGTTCATAATCTAGCCGAAAAAGTTGTGGTCGTTCGATTAGAAAAACCAGTGACTTTCCACAATATGATTGCGCCAGATAAGGAAGTAGAAGTATCCTTGCTCTTCTTTATCATTAATAACTCAAGTTCAAGTCAAACGAACATTCTTGCTCAGTTGATGGACTTCTTTACTGGAAATAGTCATCTTGAAGACCTATCAAAAATTTCTGAACCAGAAGCCCTCTATGCTTATATTGCTGAAGCAATTGCTTAATTTTGTCTATTAAAAATATTAAATCGGAGGAAATCCATATGATTAAAATTCTTGCTGCCTGCGGTGCAGGTGTTAACTCAAGCCACCAAATTAAAAGTGCTCTTGAAGAAGAACTTTCAAACCGCGGTTTTGATGTTCACTGTGATGCAGTTATGGTAAAAGACGTTAATGAAGACCTTATCAAAGGTTATGACATTTTTACACCAATTGCTGCAACAGATCTTGGTTTTGACCCAGGTATTCCAGTTATCGAAGCTGGACCAATCTTATTCCGTATCCCAGCAATGAGTGCTCCAGTATTTGATAATATTGAAGCAGCTATCAAAGAACACGGGTTAAGCTAATTTTAATTTGTTAACATTCATATAACTATAAAAAGGGAGGAACTATTATGGATGTCATTATCGAACTAGCCAATAAGCTGTTCAAACCTATCTTGGATATGGGTGGGCCAATCATCATGCTGATCATTTTGACAGTATTGGCTCTACTTTTTGGAGTGAAATTCTCCAAAGCACTTGAAGGTGGTATCAAACTTGCCATCGCTCTTACTGGTATCGGTGCTATCATCGGTATGCTGAATGGTGCTTTCTCAGCATCACTTGCAAAATTCGTTGAAAATACTGGTATTCAATTGAACATCACTGACGTTGGTTGGGCACCACTTGCTACAATCACTTGGGGATCTGCTTGGACACTTTACTTCTTGCTCATCATGTTGATTGTCAACGTAGTGATGCTTGCTATGAAGAAAACTGATACACTTGACGTTGATATCTTCGATATCTGGCACTTGTCTATCACAGGTCTTTTGATTAAATGGTATGCAGACAACAACGGTGTAAGCCAAGGGGTTTCACTCTTCATCGCCACTGCAGCAGTTGTCCTTGTAGGTGTTCTTAAAATCATCAACTCTGATTTGATGAAACCTACATTTGATGACCTTCTTAACGCACCAAGTTCATCACCAATGACTTCAACTCACATGAACTACATGATGAACCCAGTTATCATGGTTTTGGATAAGATTTTTGAAAAATTCTTCCCAGGTCTTGATAAATATGACTTTGATGCTGCTAAATTGAACAAGAAAATCGGTTTCTGGGGATCTAAATTCTTCATCGGTTTCATCCTTGGTATCGTTATCGGTTTGATGGGTACTCCACATCCAGTTGCTGGCGTAGAAGATGCAGCAAACTGGCAATTAGTTATTAAAGGTTGGTTGTCTCTTGGTTTGACAGCTGGTGTGTCTTTGGAACTCTTCTCACTTATCGGTTCATGGTTCATCGCTGCCGTAGAGCCACTTTCACAAGGTATTACAAACGTTGCTACTAAACGTCTTCAAGGACGTAAATTCAACATCGGTCTTGACTGGCCATTCATCGCTGGTCGTGCTGAAATCTGGGCTTGTGCCAACGTACTTGCACCAATCATGTTGATTGAAGCTGTGCTTCTTTCAAAAGTCGGAAATGGTATCTTGCCACTTGCAGGTATCATCGCTATGGGTGTTACTCCAGCTCTCTTGGTTGTAACTCGTGGTAAATTGCTCCGTATGATTATCTTCGGAACACTCTTGTTGCCACTCTTCCTTCTTTCAGGTACACTTATTGCACCATTTGCAACAGAACTTGCTAAAGGTGTAGGTGCCTTCCCAGCAGGTGTGAGCGAAACTCAATTGATCACTCACTCAACTCTTGAAGGACCAATCGAAAAACTTCTTGGTTGGACAATTGGTAACACTACAACAGGTGATATCAAAGCAATCCTTGGTGCTGTAGTCTTCCTTGTATTCTATATCGGTATCTTTGCTTGGTACAGAAAACAAATGATCAAACGTAACGAAGAGTACGCAGCAAAAGCAAAATAATGCGCTCCTATAAAATGTAAATTGTTAAAGCTAGGTTGTCATTTTCCTGATAGGAGTGACAGCCTAGTTTTTTATAAACTATCAAGAAATCGGAGAAAATAATGGTAATTGAATTAAAATCAGAACAATTAAGAGTTGAATTTAACAGTTTTGGTGGGGCTCTTTCTTCTATAAAAGATACTGAGGGACTGGAGTATTTGTGGCAAGGGGATGCCACTTATTGGAGTGGACAAGCTCCTGTTCTCTTTCCTATTTGTGGTTCATTGAGAGAGGATATAGCACTTTATATAGATGATAATGGACAAGAAAGTAAAGGAAAGATTCCTCGTCATGGTTTGGTTCGCAAGAAAGAATTTGAATTAGTTGAACAGACAGATAATAGTGTAACTTTTGCAATTGAAGACGATGAGAATAGCTATCAGAACTACCCTTATCATTTCCGCCTAGAAATCACTTATATCCTTACTGGAAAGACAGTACGGACCCAATACAAGATTTTCAATAAAGAAACCAACAAGGTCATGCCTTACTTTATTGGTGGACATCCAGGCTTTAATTGTCCTCTACTTGATGATGAAGTCTATGAAGATTACTATTTAGAGTTTGAGAAAGAAGAGACTTGCTCTGTTCCACGTCCTTTCCCACAAACGGGTATGCTGGATTTTCAAGATAGAAGTCCATGGCTAGAGGGGCAAAAAGAAATAGATCTTAGTTATGATCTTTTCAGCACGGATGCAGTCACCTTAGATGACTTGCAATCTAGAACAATTGCGCTTCGTTCTCGTAAACATGATAAGGGATTGAAAGTGCACTTTGCAGAGTTCTCAAATCTTATTATCTGGTCAACTTTGAATAAAGGTCCTTTCATTGCTTTTGAACCATGGTCTGGCTTGTCAACATCCCTTGAAGAAGGAGATCATCTAGAAGATAAGAAGAATGTTCGTCTCCTAGAACCTGGTCAAGTAGATCAAATTGGTTTTGATATCGAAATTTTTTAGTTAAAAAAACACAAAAACAAACACTAACTGTTGACTTTTTCCGGAAATAGGAGTATATTATGTTTGTAAGCAACAAATGATGTTTGTCACAAACAAATAATCACTTGTTATATTCTCTTTCGTGGAGAAGAATTATTTCTAGGAAACTGATTTCCTAAACTTGAATAAGGTGTCATTCATCTCATTCAATCCAATTTGTCAATAAACTGCTAGAAAACTTTTTGTAGGTAAACTGCTAACCATAAAAGTTTTTACTAGCCTAGAAAAATAAAAGGAGTATACAATATGTCTATTGTTATCGGTGCAGATGCTGCAGGTTTGAGATTGAAAGAAGTTGTGAAAGACTTCTTGGAAAAAGAAAACTTCCACGTTGTGGATGTTACAGCTGAAGGTCAAGACTTTGTTGATGTGACTCTTGCTGTTGCTGCAGAAGTAAACAAAGAAGAACAAAACCTTGGTATCGTGATTGATGCTTATGGAGCTGGTCCATTTATGGTTGCAACTAAAATCAAAGGAATGGTTGCTGCAGAAGTATCTGACGAACGTTCAGCTTATATGACTCGTGGCCACAACAACTCACGTATGATCACTATGGGTGCACAACTTGTTGGTGATGAATTGGCTAAAAACATCGCTAAAGGATTTGTTAACGGTAAATACGACGGTGGTCGTCATCAAATCCGTGTCGACATGTTGAACAAAATGTGCTAATTAGATTACAGTAAGAAAGGTAAGTTAAAAATGAGAATTGCAATTGGATGTGACCACATCGTAACAGATGAAAAAATGGCGGTTTCAGAATTTTTGAAATCAAAAGGATATGAAGTTATTGACTTTGGTACATATGACCATACACGTACTCACTACCCAATCTTTGGTAAAAAAGTAGGGGAAGCTGTAACTAGTGGTCAAGCTGATCTTGGAGTATGTATCTGTGGTACTGGTGTTGGTATCAACAACGCTGTAAATAAAGTTCCAGGTGTCCGTTCTGCCTTGGTTCGTGATATGACAACAGCCCTTTATGCTAAAGAACAATTGAACGCCAACGTTATCGGTTTTGGTGGTAAGATTACTGGAGAATTGCTCATGTGTGACATCATTGAAGCTTTCATCCATGCTGAATACAAACCATCTGAAGAAAATAAAAAATTGATTGCGAAAATTGAACACGTTGAAAGTCACAATGCTCAACAAACAGACGCAAACTTCTTCACTGAATTCCTTGAAAAATGGGATCGCGGAGAATACCACGACTAAGAGGTGACCTATGATTTTAACAGTCACAATGAACCCATCCATTGATATTTCCTATCCCTTGGATGAGTTAAAGATTGATACTGTCAATCGTGTGGTGGATGTAACCAAAACGGCTGGTGGTAAGGGCCTCAATGTTACCCGAGTACTTTCAGAATTTGGAGATTCTGTTCTTGCTACTGGTTTAGTGGGTGGCAAACTTGGTGAGTTTTTGGTTGAAAATATCGATGATCAAGTAAAGAAAGATTTCTTCTCAATTCAGGGAGAAACTCGTAACTGTATCGCTATTCTTCATGGAGATAATCAAACAGAAGTTCTTGAAAAAGGACCTGAAGTTCTTGAAAAAGAAGGTCAAGACTTTTTGGATCATTTCAAAAAACTCTTGGACTCAGTTGAAGTAGTAGCCATCTCAGGTAGTCTGCCAGCTGGTCTTCCAGTTGATTACTATGCGAGCTTGGTAGAACTTGCTAATCAAGCTGGCAAGCCTGTTGTCTTGGACTGCTCTGGTGCAGCACTTCAGGAGGTTCTTGAATCACCACATAAACCAACAGTCATCAAACCAAATAATGAGGAATTATCTCAGCTTCTTGGAAGAGAAGTTTCTGAGGATTTGCATGAATTAAAAGAAGTACTTCAAGAACCTTTGTTTGCAGGTATTGAATGGATTATCGTTTCACTTGGTGCCAATGGTGCTTTTGCCAAACATGGCGATACTTTCTACAAGGTAGATATTCCTAGAATTCAGGTAGTCAACCCTGTCGGATCTGGAGATTCTACTGTAGCAGGAATTTCTTCAGGACTTCTTCACAAAGAATCGGATGCAGAATTACTCATCAAGGCAAATGTCCTTGGTATGCTCAATGCTCAAGAAAAAATGACTGGTCATGTCAACATGGCCAACTATCAAGCTCTATATGATCAATTAATAGTAAAAGAGGTATAAAATGGCTTTAACAGAACAAAAACGTGCACGCTTAGAAAAACTTTCTGATGAAAATGGTATCATCTCAGCTCTTGCATTTGACCAACGTGGTGCTTTGAAACGCCTTATGGCTCAACACCAAACAGAAGAACCAACTGTAGCTCAAATGGAAGAACTTAAAGTCTTGGTAGCAGATGAATTGACTAAATACGCATCATCTATGCTCCTTGACCCTGAGTATGGACTTCCAGCAACTAAAGCTCTTGATGAAAAAGCTGGTCTTCTCCTTGCTTATGAAAAAACAGGTTATGACACAACAAGTACAAAACGTTTGCCAGACTGCTTGGATGTTTGGTCTGCAAAACGTATTAAAGAAGAAGGTGCAGATGCAGTTAAATTCTTGCTTTACTATGATGTAGATAGCTCAGACGAACTCAACCAAGAAAAACAAGCTTACATCGAGCGTATCGGTTCTGAGTGTGTGGCTGAAGATATCCCATTCTTCCTTGAAATCCTTGCTTACGATGAAAAAATTGCGGACGCAGGTTCAGTAGAATACGCGAAAGTAAAACCACACAAAGTTATTGGTGCTATGAAAGTCTTCTCAGACCCACGCTTTAACATTGATGTCTTGAAAGTAGAAGTTCCTGTTAACATTAAATATGTTGAAGGCTTCGCTGAGGGTGAAGTAGTTTATACACGTGAAGAAGCCGCAGCCTTCTTCAAAGCTCAAGATGAAGCAACTAACTTGCCATACATCTACTTGAGTGCTGGTGTATCAGCTAAACTCTTCCAAGATACTCTTGTATTTGCTCATGAATCAGGTGCAAACTTTAACGGAGTTCTTTGTGGCCGTGCTACATGGGCTGGATCAGTTGAAGCATACATCAAAGATGGTGAAGCAGCAGCTCGCGAATGGCTTCGCACAACTGGTTTTGAAAACATTGACGAACTCAACAAAGTTCTTCAAACAACAGCGACTTCATGGAAAGAACGCGTGTAAGCAAGTCCTCCTAGGTTAGGAACATGAATCTAAAAAAATTTTAAAAAAAGTTTTATGTAAAGGTTTACAAAACAACTTACTTGTGCTATACTTAAATCACAAGTTAATACAAGGTGAGTGTTACTAAGTAATATTAGGCATGATCACAGGTGAATTAGAAATCGGCTGATTTTCTAGTTCATTTGTGGTCATTTTTTGTACTAATATACCTTTAAGATATAAAAGGAGGTTGACATGTATCGAATTCTAAATCCAATGAATCACAATGTCTCGCTTGTCAGAAATGATAAAGGAGAAGAAGTGATTGTGATTGGTAAGGGGATTACATTTGGAAAGAAGAAAGGGGATTTGATTGCTGAACAGCAGGTTGAGAAAATCTTTCGGATGAAGACCGAAGAGTCCAGAGAAAACTTTATGGCTCTCCTCAAAGATGTTCCGCTTGATTTTATCACAGTGACTTATGAAATCATTGATAAGCTATCAAAGAAATATCATTATCCGATTCAAGAGTATCTCTACGTAACCTTGACAGATCATATTTACTGTTCTTACCAAGCTCTAGCACAAGGAAGGTACAAGGATAGTAATCTGCCAGATATTTCCACTAAGTATCCTGTCGCTTTTCAAATCGCAAATGAAGCATTTGAAATTTACCGTCAGAAGTTAGCGGATCATTTTCCTGAGGACGAAATTATTCGGATTGCTTATCATTTCATTAATGCCGAAGGTGAAAATGAAGTGGAACTTGTGGAGTCGATTGATAAGAGGAAAGAAATTCTCAGGAATGTTGAAGAAGTTCTAACGGACTATGCAATTCAACGAACTAAAGAGAATAACCATTTCTATGATCGCTTTATGATTCATTTGAATTATTTCTTGGATTATTTAGACAGATCTAGGGATGATAACCAATCGCTTCTGGATATGGAAAATCATATCAAACAATCCTATCCAAAAGCGTTCGAGATTGGTTCCAAGATCTATGATGTGATTACGCAACATACGGGTCTTGATTTATATAAAAGTGAACGAGTTTATCTAGTTCTACATATCCAACGTTTATTGTCATAAAAATTTAATTAAAAATACCTAAGGAGAATTCTATCATGAATAGAGAAGAAGTAACATTGTTAGGTTTTGAAATCGTAGCCTATGCTGGCGATGCTCGTTCAAAACTATTGGAAGCCTTGAAAGCTGCTGAAGCTGGCGATTTTGCGAAAGCAGATAGCTTAGTCGAGGAAGCTGGTTCTTGCATTGCAGAGGCTCACCACGCGCAAACAAGTCTATTGACTAAGGAAGCTTCTGGTGAGGATTTAGCATATAGTGTGACCATGATGCATGGCCAAGACCACTTGATGACAACTATTTTGTTAAAAGATTTGATGCACCATTTAATTGAACTGTACAAGAGAGGAGTTAAATAATGAATAAACTAATTGCATTTATTGAGAAAGGAAAACCTTTCTTTGAGAAACTATCTCGTAATATCTATCTTCGTGCTATTCGTGATGGTTTCATTGCAGGTATGCCTGTTATTCTCTTCTCAAGTATCTTTATCTTAATCGCCTTTGTACCAAACTCATGGGGCTTTAAATGGTCTGATGAAGTTGTAGCATTTCTGATGAAACCTTATAGCTATTCTATGGGTATTCTGGCTCTCTTGGTAGCTGGTACAACAGCTAAGTCATTGACCGACTCAGTAAACCGTAGCATGGAGAAAACCAATCAAATCAACTATATGTCAACACTGTTAGCAGCGATTGTTGGTTTGTTGATGTTGGCAGCTGATCCTATCGAAAATGGTCTTGCTACTGGATTCTTGGGGACAAAAGGTTTGCTTTCAGCCTTCCTTGCTGCCTTTGTTACTGTAGCAATCTATAAGGTTTGTGTTAAGAACAACGTCACTATTCGTATGCCTGACGAAGTTCCACCAAATATCTCACAAGTTTTTAAAGATGTGATTCCATTCACTCTATCAGTTGTTTCTCTTTATGCTCTTGATTTACTAGCTCGTCATTTTGTTGGTGCAAGCGTAGCTGAATCAATCGGTAAATTCTTTGCACCATTATTCTCTGCTGCTGATGGTTATCTAGGTATTACGATTATCTTTGGTGCCTTTGCTTTCTTCTGGTTTGTTGGTATCCATGGTCCATCTATCGTTGAACCAGCTATCGCAGCTATTACCTATGCCAATGCCGAAGTCAACTTGAACCTTCTCCAACAAGGTATGCACGCTGACAAGATTCTTACTTCTGGTACACAAATGTTTATCGTTACCATGGGTGGTACTGGTGCGACACTGGTTGTTCCATTCATGTTCATGTGGTTAACAAAATCTAAACGTAACCGTGCAATCGGTCGTGCTTCAGTAGTTCCAACTTTCTTTGGTGTAAATGAACCAATCTTGTTTGGTGCACCACTTGTTTTGAATCCAATCTTCTTCATTCCATTTATCTTTGCTCCTATCGCAAACGTTTGGATCTTTAAATTCTTCATTGAAACTCTTGGAATGAATTCATTTACTGCTAATCTACCATGGACAACCCCAGCTCCACTAGGTCTAGTTCTTGGTACGAACTTCCAAGTTCTATCATTCATTCTTGCTGCTCTTCTAATCGTGGTTGACGTAGTCATTTACTATCCATTCCTTAAAGTCTATGATGAACAAATTCTTGAAGAAGAACGTTCAGGTAAGTCTAATGATGAATTGAAAGAAAAAGTTGCTGCGAACTTCAACACTGCAAAAGCAGATGCTATTCTTGAGAAAGCGGGTGTAGAAGCAGCACAAAATAAAATTACTGAAGAAACAAATGTCCTCGTTCTCTGTGCAGGTGGAGGGACAAGTGGACTTCTTGCGAATGCTTTGAATAAGGCAGCTGCAGAATACAATGTTCCTGTGAAAGCAGCAGCAGGTGGCTATGGTGCTCACCGTGAAATGTTGCCAGAGTTTGATCTTGTTATCCTTGCCCCTCAAGTTGCTTCAAACTTTGAAGACATGAAAGCAGAAACAGATAAGCTCGGTATTAAACTAGCGAAAACAGAAGGCGCTCAATACATCAAATTAACTCGTGATGGAAAAGGTGCTCTTGCATTCGTACAAGCTCAATTCGATTAACGATAGGGACTGTGAAACAGTCTCCTATCGTTACGGCAATCGCTATGGCGAATTTCCTAATCGCCTTGTTAATTCGTCGGTAAAAAGCTATCGTTTTTACCTCCTCATGTCACAATTCGATTAATAATAGGGACTATGAAATAGTCTCCTATCGTTACGGCAATCGCTATGGCGAATTTCCTAATCGCCTTATTAATTCGTCGGTAAAAAGATATCGTTTTTACCTTCTCATGTCACAATTCGATTAACGATAGGGACTATGAAATAGTCTCCTATCGTTACGGCAATCGCTATGGCAAATTTCCTAATCGCCTTATTAATTCGTCGGTAAAAAGCTATCGTTTTTACCTCCTCATGTTACAATTCGGTGACTTGGTACAAGAAGTGAGATGGAGAAGGATGGCTCACTGACTCCTCTCCTCTCACTTTTACTTTATTTAAATCAAGAAATAGGTGAAAAAAATGACAAAAACATTACCAAAAGACTTTATTTTCGGTGGCGCAACAGCTGCCTATCAAGCAGAAGGTGCTACACATACTGATGGTAAAGGACCAGTTGCGTGGGATAAGTATCTTGAAGATAACTACTGGTACACTGCCGAACCAGCCAGTGATTTTTACAATCGATACCCAGTTGACCTCAAGCTAGCAGAAGAGTATGGTGTCAATGGTATTCGAATTTCTATTGCCTGGTCACGTATTTTCCCGACTGGTTACGGTCAAGTAAATGCTAAAGGTGTTGAATTTTATCATAATCTATTTGCAGAGTGTCACAAACGTCATGTTGAACCATTTGTAACTCTTCATCACTTTGACACACCAGAAGCTCTACATTCAAATGGAGACTTCTTAAACCGTGAAAATATCGAACACTTTTTAGATTATGCGGCTTTCTGTTTTGAAGAATTTCCAGAAGTAAACTATTGGACAACATTCAATGAAATTGGACCAATCGGTGATGGTCAATATTTAGTTGGTAAATTCCCTCCAGGTATTCAGTACGACCTTGCCAAAGTATTCCAATCACACCACAATATGATGGTTTCTCATGCACGCGCGGTAAAATTGTACAAAGATAAAGGCTATAAAGGCGAAATCGGTGTCGTGCACGCTCTCCCAACCAAGTACCCACTTGATCCTGAAAATCCTGCAGATGTTATTGCGGCAGAGTTGGAGGACATTATCCATAACAAATTTATCTTGGATGCAACTTATCTGGGTCACTACTCTGAAAAGACTCTGGCAGGGGTAGAGGCTATCTTGGCTGCCAATGGTGGTAGCTTAGATCTCCGTGAAGAAGATTTCGAAGTATTAGAAGCCGCAAAAGACTTGAATGACTTCCTTGGAATCAATTACTATATGAGTGACTGGATGAAAGCCTTTGATGGAGAAACTGAAATTATCCATAATGGTAAGGGTGAGAAAGGAAGTTCTAAATACCAAATAAAAGGTGTTGGTCGTCGTGTAGCTCCGGATTATGTGCCACGTACAGACTGGGATTGGATTATCTACCCTCAGGGTTTGTATGACCAAATCATGCGTGTGAAGAAAGATTATCCTAACTACAAGAAGATTTACATCACTGAAAATGGACTTGGTTATAAAGATGAGTTCGTCGATAACACTGTTTACGATGATGGTCGTATTGATTATGTCAAACAACACTTAGAGGTCTTATCTGATGCGATTGCTGATGGTGCAAACGTCAAAGGATACTTCATCTGGTCATTGATGGATGTCTTCTCTTGGTCAAACGGTTATGAAAAACGCTACGGTCTCTTTTATGTAGACTTTGAAACTCAAGAACGTTATCCTAAGAAATCAGCTCACTGGTACAAGAAAGTAGCTGAAAGTCAGATTATAGACTAGTAGAATGAGTAATTAGATATAGAATTCTAGTGAGGCAAAAGATGTTCAAAGATTTTATCCAATCAATTTATGAAAAAGTTTATATTATCAATTTTGATAAATGTTCTCAAATACCTCGTTTGACTAATGAGGAGCTGAAAAATCTTGGGAAATGGTATATCTCTACCGGTAAAGAATGGATTTGCCATTCAGACTATGAGCTAGAAGAATTTAAAAATATCTTTTTAAGTTTTATCAGTCCTGAAGAACGGGATAATATCTCCTTTGATTCAGATTTTATGCCGTTTCAACAATCATAAAGAATCTAGGAAACTCTTTGTAAAAATCTTCATCCAAAAATGCGTCATATCAAGATTCTTATTTTCTTGATATGACGCATTTTATTTTTTATCAATCCTCAGTTTTATGGTTTAGAAAGAATAATTTTTGTTTGTTTTGAAAGTTGTTCAAACGTTTCTTTGCTCAGTTTAGAATCTGAAACGATGGTATCAATATCAGAGATATTGTAGAAGGTATAGAAATCAAATTTATTGAACTTACTATGGTCAGCTAGTAAGTATTTTTTATTGGAATTATTGAGGGCGATGCGTTGAGATTCACCTTCCTCTTCACTAAAGGTCGCAATCGCATTGTCTTTAATACCATTACAACTAACGAAAGCTTTAGAAAATTGGAGATTGGCTAGGTTTTGCAAGGTTAGTGTTCCGACAAAGGCTCCAGTGATAGAGCGGTAGTTTCCACCAATTAAAATCAAATCTGTTAGTTTTCGTTCGTTTAGAATGAGAAAGACTGGTAAACTGTTTGTTACAACACGAATATTATCAATTGGAAGTTCACGAGCAAAAGATTCCAAGGTTGTCCCTGGCCCAATAAAAATGGTTTCACCCTCATCAATTAAATGGCCTGCAAAACGGCTAATTTCTTGTTTTTCTGCGATTTGTAAGCTTTGTTTTTCAATATTGGAACGTTCATTATTTAAAATAGAACCTGTGCGAATTTTCTCAGCTCCCCCGTGTACTCGAACAAGTAAATCCTTGTCTGCCAACTCTTGCAAGTAGCGTCTAGCAGTCATATCTGATACATCTAAGCGAGTCATGATTTCTTTTACAGTAATAGTTCCCTTTGTATTTACCGTTTCTAGAATATTATCTAGTTTTTCCTGCTTTAACATCGTTATCACCTCTATTTCTATTACTATTTTATCATAAAGTATTCAATCAATCAATTTAAAAAACAAAAGAAAACAAAAACAAAAACATCATGGTTGTTTTAAACAAACCATGATGTTGTTATCACTTATAAAAGGCTCTTTGTCAACTGTAGTGGGTTGAATAAAAGCTAAGATCTAGAAAGGACGAAATTTGTCCTTTCTTTTTTGATATTGAGAGCGATAAAAATTCGTTTTTTGAAGTTTTCAAAGTTCCGAAATCCAAAGGCATTTCGTTTGATAAGTTTGATGAGATTATTGGTCGCTTCCAATTTTGCGTTGGAATAGGGTAACTGAAGGGCATTGACGATTTTCTCTTTGTCCTTTAGAAAGGTCTTAAAGATAGTCTGAAAAAGAGGATGAACCAGCTTAATATTGTCCTCAATGAGTCCGAAAAATTTATCTGCCTCCTTGTTCTGAAAGTGAAAGAGTAAGAGCTGATAGACATTGTAGTGGTGTTTCAAGTCTTCTGAATAGCTCAAAAGCTTGTCTAAAATCTCTTTATTGGTTAAGTGCATGCGAAAAGTAGGGCGATAAAATCGCTTATCACTCAGTTTACGGCTATCTTGTTGGATGAGTTTCCAGTAGCGCTTGGTAGCCTTGTATTCATGAGATTTTCGATGAAACTGATTCATGATTTGGACACGCATACGACTCATAGCACGGCTCATGTGTTGGACAATATGGAAACGATCCAACACGATTTTAGCGTTTGGAAAAAGCTGTTTAGCCAAGTCATAGTAAGGGCTAAACATATCCATAGTAATGATTTTCACCTGACAGCGCACGGCTCTATCGTAGCGAAGAAAGTGATTCCGGATGATAGCTTGTGTTCTTCCTTCAAGAACAGTGATGATATTAAGATTATCAAAATTTTGAGCAATAAAACTCATCTTTCCCTTAGTAAAGGCATACTCGTCCCAAGACATAATCTCAGGGAGGTACGAAAAATCAGGCTTAAAACGGAAGTCATTAAGCTTGCGAATAACAGTTGATGTTGAAATGGCTAACTGATGAGCAATATCGGTCATAGAAGTCTTTTCAATCAACTTTTGCGCAATTTTTTGGTTGATAATACGAGGAATTTGGTGATTCTTCTTGACGATAGAAGTTTCAGCGACCATCATTTTTGAACAGTGATAGCACTTGAAACGACGCTTTTTAAGTAGAATTCTAGTAGGCATACCAGTCGTTTCGAGGTAAGGGATCTTAGACGGTTTTTGAAAATCATATTTCTTCATTTGACTTCCGCACTCAGGGCAAGATGGAGCATTGTAGTCCAGTTTGGCGATGATTTCTTTGTGTGTATCCCTATTGATGATATCTATAAATTGGATATTAGGGTCTTTGATATCGAGTAGTTTTGTGATAAAATGTAATTGTTCCATATGAATCTTTCTAATGAGTTGTTTGGTCACTTTTCATTATAGATCTTATGGGACTTTTTTTCTACAACAAAATAGGCTCCATAATATCCATAGGGGATTTACCCACTACAAATATTATAGAGCCTTATAAAATAGATGACCTTAGTCCAAACCGTAGTTGTAGTCATCGTCTTGCATGGCTTCAACTTCACCAAGGAGGTAACCATTTCCGACTTGAGAGAAGAAGTCGTGGTTGGAAGTTCCTGTTGAAATACCGTTCATAACGATTGGGTTGACATCATCTGCTGAGTCTGGGAAGAGTGGATCTTGTCCCAGGTTCATGAGTGCCTTGTTGGCATTGTAGCGAAGGAAGGTTTTGACTTCTTCCGTCCAACCAACACCGTCATAGAGGCTTTCTGTATAGCCTTCTTCATTTTCATAAAGAGTGTAGAGCAGGTCGTACATCCATTCTTTGAGTTTTTCTTGCTCTTCTTCAGGCAATTCATTGAAACCGAGTTGGAATTTGTATCCGATATAGGTTCCGTGAACAGACTCATCACGAATGATCAATTTAATGATTTCAGCGACGTTGGCTAGTTTATTGTTACCAAGATAGTAGAGGGGAGTGAAGAAACCAGAGTAGAAGAGGAAGGTTTCAAGGAAAACGCTGGCAACTTTCTTTTCAAGTGGGCTACCGTTTAGGTAGATTTCGTTGACGATCTCAGCCTTCTTTTGTAGGTAAGGATTGGTATTGGTCCATTCGAAAATTTCTTCAATCTCAGCCTTAGTATTCAAGGTAGAAAAGATTGATGAGTAAGATTTAGCGTGGACAGATTCCATAAATTGGATGTTATTGAAAACAGCTTCCTCATGTGGTGTACGGATGTCTGCGCGAAGGGCTTGAACCCCAGTTTCAGATTGCATAGTGTCGAGAAGGGTTAAACCACCAAAGACTTTTCCAACCAAGTCTTTTTCTACATTTGATAGCTTTCTCCAGTCATCCAAGTCATTTGACAAAGGAATACGTGTATCAAGCCAGAATTGCTCCGTCAGTTTTTCCCAAGTTGATTTGTCGATGACATCTTCGATGGCATTCCAGTTAATGGCTTTGTAGTAAGTTTCCATTTTGAAATCTCTTTCTGTGTTTAGTATTGCGAACTCACAATTACTTCTATTTTATCATAATTCTAGAGGAGTATCGCACAAAAAGTCGGAAGCCCGACTTTTTGTTATTTCATAGTATAGATGCTTATTCTAGTTTAGCAGGGTGAATGAATCACTTATCTGAGAAAAAGTAGTTTTCTCAAGGAAAGATTAAATCACACAGCTTTCACATTGGTTGGCACCGACTTCTCCACCATCATCTGTAAAGGTACGGACGTAGTAGATAGACTTGATACCCTTGTTAAAGGCATAGTTACGAAGGATTGACAAGTCACGTGTCGTTTGTTTGTTTTCTTTCTTCCATTCGTAAAGACCTTTTGGAATGTCACTACGCATGAAGAGGGTGAGTGATAGTCCTTGGTCCACGTGCTCAGTTGCAGCAGCATAGACATCAATCACCTTACGCATATCCATGTCGTAGGCAGAAGTGTAGTAAGGAATGGTTTCTGTTGACAAGCCAGCAGCAGGATAGTAGATTTTACCGATTTTCTTTTCTTGACGTTCTTCGATACGTTGCGTAATCGGGTGGATAGAAGCAGAAACGTCGTTGATGTAACTGATAGAACCATTTGGCGCTACAGCAAGGCGGTTTTGGTGGTAAAGACCATCTGCTTGAACCTTGTCGCGAAGTTCAGCCCAATCAGCAGCACTTGGGATAAAGACATCTTTGAAGAGTTCTTTAACACGGTCTGATTTTGGAACAAACTCGCCTGTAATATACTTGTCAAAGTAGCTTCCGTTAGCATAGTCTGATTTTTCAAAGTTATGGAAGGTAATACCACGTTCACGCGCGATATTGTTTGATTCTACCAAGGTCCAGTAGTTCATGAGCATGAAGTAGATGCTTGTAAACTCAACAGACTCAGGCGATCCATATTCAATCAATTGTTGGGCAAGGTAGCTGTGAAGTCCCATTGCACCAAGACCAAAGGTATGAGCTTGGCTATTTCCGTGGTCGATGGTAGGAACAGCTACGATGTGTGAACTATCTGTAACGAAAGTAAGGGCACGAACCATAGCACGGATAGAACGACCAAAGTCAGGTGAAGTCATCATGTTGACCACGTTGGTTGAACCAAGGTTACATGAAACATCTGTTCCCATTTGAAGGAATTCTTGAGCATCGTTGATCAAGCTTGGTTCTTGAACTTGAAGAATCTCAGAACACAAGTTACTCATGATAATCTTACCATCAACTGGGTTTGCACGGTTAGCCGTATCAATGTTGACAACATAAGGGTAGCCAGATTCTTGTTGCAATTTAGAGATTTCAGTTTCCAAATCACGCGCCTTGATTTTTGTTTTGCGGATATTTGGATTTGCGACTAGTTCATCGTATTTCTCAGTGATGTCGATGTAGTTGAATGGTACACCGTATTCAAGCTCTACAGAATAAGGGCTGAAGAGGTACATTTCTTCATTTTTACGTGCTAATTCGTAGAATTTATCGGGCACTACAACACCAAGTGAAAGTGTCTTAACACGAACTTTTTCATCGGCGTTTTCCTTCTTAGTTGAAAGGAAGGCGATAATATCTGGGTGGAAGACGTTGAGGTAGACAACACCAGCACCTTGACGTTGACCCAATTGGTTTGAGTAAGAGAAGCTGTCTTCGAAAAGCTTCATAACAGGAACGACGCCAGAAGCAGCTCCTTCATAGCCTTTGATAGGTGCACCAGCTTCACGAAGGTTGCTGAGAGTAATTCCCACACCACCACCAATACGTGAAAGTTGAAGAGCTGAGTTGATAGAACGTCCGATAGAGTTCATATCATCCGTTACTTGGATTAGGAAGCAAGATACTAACTCCCCACGGCGAGCACGTCCAGCATTCAAGAAGGAAGGAGTAGCAGGTTGGTAGCGTTGGTGGATGATTTCATTTGCAATATCGATTGCAACAGCCTCATTGCCATCAGCGAAATAAAGGGCGTTAAAGAAGACGCGGTCTTCCATACTTTCAAGATAGTATTCACCGTCGTTAGTCTTCAAGGCATATTGATTATAGAACTTATAGGCAGCCATGAAAGACTTGAATTGGAAGTTTTGGTCTTTGATAAATTGGTGCAACTCTTCCAAAAATTCTGGACGGTATTTCTTGATAAAGGCTGTTTCGATGTAGTTGTGTTCAATGAGGTAGTTGATTTTATCTTTGATTGAATCAAAAACCATAGTGTTTGGAACTACATTTTCTTTAAAGAAGGCATCCAAGGCTTCTTTATCTTTATGAAGCATGATTTGTCCATTAACAGGACGGTTGATTTCGTTATTGAGACGGAAGTAGGTCACGTCCTCAAGATGTTTTAATCCCATAAAATTTCCCTTATCTAATTACAAAAGAAAGGCTTCTAAGTTAGCCCTAGAAGCAGTTTCTTCTGGATGATGTACTAAGATTATGCTAATTGTTTCAATTTTCCTGGTTGGAAACCTGAAAAGACTTCAGTTGGTGTTTGGATAACAGGAGCTGCGCTGAAACCGAGCTCTTTAACTTGATCGATGTACTCAGGTTGCTCATCAAGATTGATTTCACGATAAGCGACATTATTACTGTCCAAGAAACGTTTGGTCATTTTACATTGGACACAGTTGTTTTTAGAATAAACGGTTACCATTGTGTAACTCCTCTTTCAAAATAGATTACTTTCTTAGTATATCAGAAAATAAAATTTTGTCAACGATTTGAAACTAAATATAGTGGTCTATTTTTCTACTAAAGGTTGCAAAACACAATATGTAGTGTTTGTTTTATGAAATAGTGATAATTATCCTAGAAGTAGTTTTTTGGAAAACTATATCCTGTGTTTTGTTATCTAGAATAGAAGATTTTCAGCAAGTTATCTGAAAGGAAATCGAATAAATCCCATAAAATGCTTGAAAAAAATCCTAGAAGATGGTATAATACCAAATTGTAAGGGTTATCACATATAACTCAAAAAAGAAAGAACAAAAGGAGAGTCAAACTATGGCTTCTAAAGATTTCCACGTAGTGGCAGAAACAGGTATTCACGCACGTCCAGCAACATTGTTGGTACAAACTGCAAGCAAATTTGCTTCAGATATCACTCTTGAGTACAAAGGTAAATCAGTTAACCTTAAATCAATCATGGGTGTTATGAGTCTTGGTGTTGGCCAAGGTGCTGATGTAACTATCTCAGCTGAAGGTGCAGATGCAGATGACGCTATCGCTGCAATCTCAGAAACAATGGAAAAAGAAGGATTGGCATAAGGAAAATGACAGAAATGCTTAAAGGAATCGCAGCATCTGATGGTGTTGCAGTTGCAAAAGCATATCTACTCGTTCAACCGGATTTGTCATTCGAGACTGTTTCAGTCGAAGATACAAACGCAGAAGAGGCTCGTTTGGATGTAGCTCTTGAAGCTTCTCAAAACGAGCTTTCTCTTATCCGTGAGAAAGCTGTAGGTACGCTTGGTGAAGAAGCGGCTCAAGTTTTTGACGCTCATTTGATGGTTCTTGCTGACCCAGAATTGATTGGTCAGATTAAAGAAACAATCCGTGCTAAGAAAGTCAATGCTGAAGCAGGTCTTAAAGAAGTGACTGACATGTTCATCACTATCTTTGAAGGCATGGAAGACAACCCATATATGCAAGAACGTGCAGCGGATATCCGCGACGTGACAAAACGTGTATTGGCAAATCTTCTTGGTAAGAAATTGCCAAACCCAGCTTCTATCAATGAAGAAGTAATCGTGATTGCGCATGACTTGACACCATCTGATACAGCTCAATTGGACAAAAACTTTGTAAAAGCTTTTGTAACAAATATCGGTGGACGTACAAGCCACTCAGCTATCATGGCACGTACACTTGAAATTGCAGCTGTATTGGGAACAAATAACATCACTGAAGTGGTGAAAGACGGTGATATCCTTGCCGTTAACGGAATTACTGGTGAAGTGATTATCAACCCAACAGATGAACAAGCGGCAGAATTTAAAGCAGCTGGTGAAGCTTATGCTAAACAAAAAGCTGAATGGGCACTTTTGAAAGATGCTCAAACAGTGACTGCTGACGGTAAACACTTCGAGTTGGCTGCTAACATCGGTACTCCAAAAGACGTGGAAGGTGTTAACAACAACGGTGCAGAAGCGGTTGGACTTTACCGTACAGAGTTCTTGTACATGGATTCTCAAGACTTCCCAACTGAAGATGAGCAGTATGAAGCATACAAGGCTGTTCTTGAGGGAATGAATGGTAAACCTGTGGTTGTTCGTACAATGGATATTGGTGGAGATAAGGAACTTCCTTACTTCGATATGCCACATGAAATGAACCCATTCCTTGGATTCCGTGCCCTTCGTATCTCTATTTCTGAAACTGGAGATGCAATGTTCCGTACACAAATCCGTGCACTTCTTCGTGCTTCTGTTCATGGTCAATTGCGTATCATGTTCCCAATGGTTGCGCTCTTGAAAGAATTCCGTGCAGCTAAGGCAGTTTATGAAGAAGAAAAAGCAAACCTTCTTGCTGAAGGTGTTGCAGTTGCGGATGACATCCAAGTTGGTATCATGATTGAAATCCCTGCAGCAGCAATGCTTGCAGACCAATTTGCAAAAGAAGTAGACTTCATGTCAATTGGTACAAACGACTTGATCCAATACTCAATGGCAGCAGACCGTATGAATGAACAAGTTTCATATCTTTACCAACCATATAACCCATCAATCCTTCGCTTGATCAACAACGTTATCAAGGCAGCTCACGCTGAAGGTAAATGGGCTGGTATGTGTGGTGAGATGGCTGGTGACCAAAAAGCTGTTCCACTTCTTGTCGGAATGGGCTTGGATGAGTTCTCTATGTCAGCAACATCTGTACTTCGTACACGTAGCTTGATGAAGAAATTGGATACTGCTAAGATGGAAGAGTACGCTAACCGTGCCCTTACAGAGTGTTCAACAATGGAAGAAGTCCTTGAACTTCAAAAAGAATACGTTAACTTTGATTAATTTCATTAACCTTGTAACCTAGTTGCAAGGTTTTTTGATACATTCGGGAATAGTATAGTCTTGTAAAGTCCACTTTTCAATGGTTCAGAGGCATGGTATAATAGGGGAAAGTAATTAGAATAAGAGAGAAACTATGTCTAAAGAAATTGATATTGAGTACTACCACCAGCTGGCCTTACAAAAGCAGAAGGAGCACCGTAAAGTTTTAGCCAATTTAAAGAAAAAACCTCCTAAAAACCTAGACAAGATAGCCCAGCAGATTCACCAAGAAGTCTTTACGGAGATTGATTGTACGGCCTGTGCCAACTGTTGCAAGACATTGGGGCCCGACTTCAAGGAAGCAGATATTACACGAATCGCCAAGTACTTTAAGATGAAATTACCAGCTTTTGAAGCGGAGTTTCTGCAGGTAGATGAAGATGGCGATAAGGTTTTTAAATCCATGCCTTGTCCCTTTCTAGGAGGAGATAATCTCTGTTCCATCTATGATGTTCGTCCAAAGGCCTGTCGTGAATTTCCCCATACAGACAGGAAAAAAATCCATCAAATCAACCATTTGACTATTAAGAATACCTTGACCTGTCCAGCAGCCTATCTCTTTGTTGAGAAATTAAAGGATAAGTTATAGAGATTTAAAGGATAAAAAATTTCTAATAATAACTAGTAATATGAAGGGAGAACTCTGTGCCTAGACCGAAAACAAAAGAGGAGCTAATGCTGGCCTCTAAGGAAAACTATGAAAAGCTCAATCGTTTCATCTCCCAACTAAGTGAAGATGAGCTACAGATTCCATTTGATTTTTCAAGAGACCCAAAGAAAAAAGAAGCTCACTGGAAAAGGGATAAAAATCTACGGGATGTCTTGATCCATCTTTATGAATGGCAGCAGTTACTTTTGACTTGGGTACATTCCAATCAAAAAGGTCACGAAAGACCTTTTCTCCCTGAATCTTATAATTGGAAAACTTATGGAGAAATGAATATCGCTTTTTGGAAGAAGCACCAGAAAACCTCCTTAGAAGAAGCGACTAGACTCCTAGAACAATCACATAGGGAGGTTTTAGAATTGATAGAAGTTTTTAGCAATGACGACCTCTTTACCAAAGGTGTCTATAAGTGGACCGGCGGAACAAGTCTAGGTTCCTACTTTGTCAGTAACACCTCCAGTCATTATGATTGGGCTATGAAAAAACTCAAAGCTCATCGGAAGAATTGTAAGGGATAGATGGCCTATTTGAAATGGCAAGAATGAGTTCTTTTAAACGTAAGATAAAAACAAAGGGCCATCAAGTGATGTAGCCCTTTTGAGTTATACAATTAAATTACCATGCAAAAGCTGTCGTTGGAGCATTGAGCGCTTCTAACCACTGTTTATTTTTTACGGGGCAAAGAGTTACGGATATACCAGCCATATCTAGACTGGTCATAAATGTTCCTGATTTTATAAAGGTAATAGTGACTCCTTCAATTTCTAAGAGTTGAAGGAGATCATTGATAAATACGCCCATTTCTAGGTTGGTAGTAGTACCTAGATTATTTACAAGCAATATAAATTGATCACCCTTTTTCCAATGATAGTGCAATCTTAATTTGCTTATAATTTCATTTGCAAGGATTTCCGAAGATTGAAATGGAACGATACGATAGCCTTCTTCGCCATGTATCCCAATACCATAAGAAATATTTCCTTCTTCCAAGTTAAATAGTGGAAGGGTGGCTTGAGGGAGACTAGCCGATTTCGTTGCAAAGCCAATTGTTGCGATTTCGGGAGCAAGTTGATGACCTAAATCAGTTAGTTGCTCGATGTCGGCACCATTTTGAGCTGCATATCCTAGAACTTTATGAAGTAAAATAGTCCCTGCAAGCCCTCTTCCTCTAATTTGAAATCTATTGTGAGGTTCAATAGAAATATCGTCGTGTGCTAGACTATAGCCGACCTTAATTCCTTCTTGTCTAGCAGTATTAATGGCCCAGCTAAATTCTTTGATGTCTGCTTCGAAATTTTTTACAATGATGAAGACACCGTGACCATTGTTTAAAAAACGAATGGACTCTAAGATTTCAGTTCTTGTAGGAGGAGTAAATAATTGGCCATAGATAGCAGCGGTAAGCATTCCTTCTCCCACATATCCAATATGCGCAGGTTCGTGACCGGAACCTCCACCCGACAATATTGGAACCTGATAAGGATTGCGATTTTTTTGATAGACTAATGGTAAGGTAGGGTGTTTTTCTAATTCAGGATGACTGCTGACAGTTGCCGAAATGTAACTTGAAATAATTTTCTGTTTATGATTTGAAATAAATGTCATTGTGGTCTCTTTCCAATAATTGTCATGATTAGAAAGTCTGGTTGTGGAACTGGACTTTTTTTATTGACGTAAGCCTTCACGATCTCTGCTAGAGCATGTGAATGATAGTCTAACAAAAAGCAAGTATAAGCAGATGAATCGATATCAATCTGACCGTATTCTCTTAAAATTTTTGATACAAGCAAGCGACAGTAGCTGATAAATTGGTCATAGAAGTTATTTTGCCCTTGAATATCAAAAAGTTGAATATAAAAGTCACGCTCTTGTTCGAAATAAAAAAATAATTCTTGTAATAGTTTTTGGCCAGAAATGAAGTCCAAGTTATTGGTGATATACTCGGTTAAGTCATTTTCAAATATCCAGTCTAGCAGTTCATATTTGTCAAGAAAGTGATTATAAAAGGTCTGTCTACGAATGCCAGCTGATTCCATGATATCTACAATGGAGATTTTGTCAAATTCTCTAGTAGCTAATAGATCTCTAAATGCCTTGGCAATCCGTTTTTTTGTAATAAGTGATGATGCCATAGGAAGCCTTTCTTTTACTTACTTCATTTTACCAAAAAAATGTTTTAAACGGGTTTAAAAGGGGACAAATAATAGAATCTGTCCCTTATCATCTACCAATAAAAAATATATAATGAAAGCGAAAACAAAGATACATGCCGAAAGGAGTTTCTCATGAAAAAAATTATAAATGAACCGACACAAGTTGTTGATGAAATGTTGCAGGGATTGTCATTCATGCATGATGACTTGGTAGAACGCTTAGATGGTTTTGATGTCATCGTTAGAAAGGCAGAAAAGACAGGAAAAGTTGGACTCATTTCAGGTGGAGGTTCAGGACATGAACCAAGTCATGCTGGATTTGTAGGAGAAGGAATGTTGTCTGCTGCCATTTGTGGAGCAGTCTTCACTTCACCTACTCCAGACCAAATTTTAGAAGCCATTAAGGTGGCTAATGAAGGTGCTGGAGTTTTCATGGTCATCAAGAACTATTCTGGTGACATTATGAACTTTGAAATTGCACAAGAACTTGCTGAAATGGAAGGTATTGATATAGCAAGTGTTGTGGTTGATGATGATATCGCTGTTGAAAATAGTCTCTATACCCAAGGCCGTCGAGGTGTTGCAGGTACTATTTTAGTCCATAAAATTTTGGGTGCTGCGGCTCGTTCTGGTAAATCATTATCTGAAATGAAGGACTTGGCTGACAAACTTGTCTTAGAAATTAAAACAATTGGCTTAGCTCTATCTGGCGCTACTGTTCCAGAAGTTGGGAAACCAGGTTTTGTTCTAGAAGATGATGAATTTGAATATGGAGTTGGTATCCACGGTGAGCCAGGATATAAAAAAGAGAAAATGCAACCTTCAGCACAATTGGCCTCAGAATTGGTTGAAAAATTATCTGAAGGTTTCCAACTTAAGGCTGGAGAACGCTATGGCCTTCTCATTAATGGTTTAGGAAGCACTCCTCTTATGGAACAATACGTATTTGCAAATGATGTGGCAAAATTACTCCATGAAAAAGGTGTTGAGTTGGCATTTAAGAAAATTGGAAACTATATGACATCAATTGATATGGCTGGATTATCATTAACATTGATTCGATTGGCAGATGATGAATGGTTGGATGCTCTAAATGCACCTGTTACTACCCCAGCTTGGTAAAACTCAAGGAGGAAATGTCAAATGAATGCTGAACAAGCTCTTGAATGGATGAAGCTTTTTAATGAAAAGATTCAAAAACAGAAAGATTACCTTAGTGAGCTAGACACACCTATAGGAGATGGAGACCACGGTGGAAATATGGCGCGTGGCATGGCTGCAGTTATGGAAAACTTAGAAGGAAAGCAATTTGAAACAAGCAGTGATGTGTTTAAGCTTGTCTCAATGCAACTGCTGAGTAAGGTAGGCGGTGCTTCTGGTCCTCTGTATGGCTCTGCTTTTATGGGCATGGCCAAGGCTGATTCAAATTCGAAATTAGAAGAAATCTTACAAAGTGGTTTGGATATGATTGTCAAACGTGGGAAAGCAGAAGTTGGAGAAAAGACAATGGTTGATGTTTGGACTCCTGTTATTGCTGCCTTGTCTGATGGCCAGTTGACTCAAGAGGTTATTGATCAGGTAGTGAATGCTACCAAAGATTTACTTGCAACTAAAGGAAGAGCATCTTATGTAGGAGAGCGATCTCTCGGACATATTGATCCTGGATCATTCTCATCAGGATTACTCTTTACTGCTCTTTTAGAAACTGGGGTGGTTTAATGGGAAGTGTTGGTCTTGTTATCGTTTCACATTCCAAAAACATTGCACAAGGTGTTGTTGAACTGATTAGTGAAGTAGCTAAAGATGTTCCGATTACTTATGTAGGAGGAACCGAGGATGGAGGAATTGGAACGAGTTTTGATCAAGTAGATAGGGTTGTTTCTGAAAATCCAGCAGATACTTTACTTGCCTTTTTTGACCTAGGTTCTGCTAAAATGAACTTAGAAATGGTGGCTGATTTCAGTGATAAAAGTATCCTCATCAACAGGGTTCCAATTGTAGAAGGTGCCTATACTGCAGCTGCTCTTCTTCAGGCTGGTGCAGAACTGTCAGTTATTCAAACACAGTTGTCGGATCTTGAAATCAATAAATAAGGAATCTTCCTATCATTCCTTTAATAGGTGAGTTATTGATTATCTCAACTATCAAATTTTAAGTAAATAATTTCAAAATCAGAAAGGGATTGCTTTATGCAGTTCCTTTTTAATGTAAAAGGAGTGGAATCATAGCGTTTCTAAATTGTTAATACTCTTCGAAAATCAAATTCAAACCACGTCAACATCGCCTTGCCGTACTCAAGTACAGCCTGCGGCTAGTTTCCTAGTTTGCTCTTTGATTTTCATTGAGTATAATAATTCAAAACTGATTGTGATGGGACTATTCTAGCTTTAGAATTGCTCAAAAATTAACATTTAAGGCTATCAATAGCTTAGAATAGCGCGAAAACATTTAGTTTATAGGAATTCTAGGTCTAGAATTACATAGATATTTATGAAGTTAGGGTGTTCGATAGATAGAATTGTTCTATTTTGAAAGATTTGAGCTGTCAATTGTATAGGATAGTGTTATTCTATGTTAGATTCCAGTAAAAATGATTGGATAAATAATATTAAAGAAAAATCAAAATCATAATTTTGTTTAATATGGTATAATATTTCTAATAATTTAAACATAATGAGGTAGTAATTTATGGATGAAGTTTTATTTTTTGGAGAAGATGACTTCGATATTCTTGATATTGATGGCTATGAACTAAAACCCTCAGCATTTTTTAATAAGTTACCAGAAATAGCCAAACCTTTAGTCAAAAATGCTAATAAAATCTTATCTGAAGTAGAAAAAATGTTATATTCTGCTCCAGCCTTTATCAATGTTGTCCAATCTAGTATACCTGAAGAGGTTTTTCAGGCAATTCTTTCTCCAGAACAACGGGAAGCAATTGCTCAAGGAGTGTTAAAATTAATGACCAAGAAAGATGGCTCTCTCTTGGCGGTATTAGTAGATACTAATACTAATAAAGTCATTGGAAATGTACCATTGAAATCTGTTAAATTGACACCAGAATTAAATAAAGCGTTAGCTGATTATTCGTCACAAATTCAAATGGCTCAGATTGCAGAGGAGATTCAAAATGTACAATATGCTATTGAGGACGTCAGAAAAGGACAGGAGTCAGATAGACTTGCAATAGCCTATAGTTGTCAACAGAAACTCTTGCAAGCTAGAGAGATATCAGATCCAAATATTAGAACAATGATGTTACTGCAAGTTATTTCAGATGCAGAAGATAGTAGAAATCTCTTAATGCTTAGTCAAAAATCAAATGTAAATTTTATCAAAGAACAACCAGATTCTACTTGGGGTAAGTTATTAAAAGGGGATAAACCAGATAAAATTGAAGCTCGTATGAATGAGATTCGAGATGGATTAGCAGCTGTAAATATCGTTTCACTATCAGCAGCAATAGCTTATAATGAGTTGGGCGAGAAAAAAGCTGCTCAAAAAAGTTTGGATTACTTTGGGAAATTTATTAACGAAACTTATCTCAGTTCTCAGGAATTAGTAGAGAGACTTGATTTACTTGATCCTTCGCCTACAAATTACTGGACAAAAGAATTGCCAAAAATTGAAACTTCTATAATGAAATTGCCAAATAAAACAGATTCTATTGAGACAGAGGTGCTAGAATGAAAGAAATAAAAAAATGCAAGACATGTACTAGGGATTTACCATCAAGTTATAAGCACAATAAGTGCGAATCGTGTAGAAACAAAAAAATAGATGAAGCAAAAAAGATACTTAAAGTTGTTGGACAAGTTGGCAGTGTGGTTACTCCAGTTGTAGTTGGTATGTTGATGAATAAAACTAAGAAAAAGAAGAAATAAACTAATCTATTAAGTACCTAGAAAGGAAAACTCTCAAATTGTCCTACAAATTTCTACTCTTCGACCTTGATCACACTCTTCTTGATTTTGATGCTGCTGAGGATGTGGCTTTGACGCAACTTCTAAGAGAAGAAGGAGTTGCGGATATTCAAGCCTATAAAGACTATTACGTTCCTATGAACAAGGCTCTCTGGAAGGACTTGGAACAAAAGAAAATCAGTAAACAAGAACTGGTTAACACGCGCTTTTCTCGTTTATTTGCTCATTTCGGACTAGATAAAGACGGTACGTTACTTGCCCAGCGTTACCAATTTTATCTCGCCCAGCAGGGACAAACTCTTTCAGGTGCTCATGAACTCTTGGACAGTCTCATCGAGCGTGATTATGACTTGTATGCTGCGACAAATGGAATTACTGCCATTCAGACGGGACGTTTGGCTCAATCGGGTCTGGCACCTTATTTCAATCAAGTTTTTATCTCTGAACAGTTGCAAACACAAAAACCGGATACTCTCTTTTATGAAAAAATTGGTCAGCAGATTGAAGGTTTTAGCAAAGAAAAGACGCTGATGATTGGAGATTCCCTAACCGCCGACATTCAAGGTGGCAATAATGCTGGAATTGACACGATTTGGTACAACCCTCATCACCTCGAAAATCCCACACAAGCCCAGCCGACTTACGAAGTCCATTCTTACCAAGACTTGCTGGATTGTTTAGATAAACTGTAAAAAGTGGTTTAGATAGCCACTTTTTGCTATAATAGAGGCAGTAAAAACGAAGGAATAGTTAACGATGTCAAGGCCAGAACTTTCTCTTTATGAACCATTGTATACACTAAAGGAAGTTGATCAAAATATCTGGATAGTGGATGGTGATTTGATTCAAATGGATATGAAGATCTTCAAACTTCCTTTTCAGACACGTATGACGGTGATTAAGTTAAATGATGGCAAACTTTGGATTCATTCTCCTATTGCGCCAAACGAGAAACTCTTTACTGAACTGGACGCTCTGGGCAGAGTAGCTTACCTGATTTCACCAAATAAGATTCACTACGCCCATATTGCAGATTGGAGAAAAAGATATCCTCATGCGCAAGCATGGTCTAGTCCAGGAGTTGAAGAGAGAGCGAAAAGTCAGAATGTCAAGGTGGAATTTGATGCTGCCTTAACAGATAAGGCTCCTGATCTATGGTCTGATGAGATTGATCAGCTTATTTTTAAGGGAAGTTCTGTCATCGAAGAGGTCGTGTTTTTTCATAAATCAACTAAAACACTCATTGTAACAGACCTTATAGAGAATTTTGAACCTGAAAAGATAGCTAGTCCAATCCGCAGAAAATTCTATCGTTTAGCTCGTGTAACAGCCCCTGATGGTCAAACTCCTATTGATTATCGTATGACTTTTTTAGGAAGACAAAGGGAAGCAAAGGTTTCCTTTTCCCGTATGTCAAACTGGAAACCGGATAAGATTATACTTGCACATGGTTTATGCTTTTTTAAAAATGGTGCGGATGAATTAAGACGTGCTTTTAGATGGATAAGATAAAGGAGGGAAAGATGGAACACTCGTCTTGGCATGCTTTGATTAAGGAGCAATTACCTGAAGGTTATTTTGGGAAAATCAATCAGTTTATGGAGCAGGTCTATGCTCAGGGGACTGTTTATCCGCCCAAGGGAAAGGTTTTTCAGGCTCTCTTGACAACACCGCTTGAAGAAGTTAAGGTGGTGATTCTAGGGCAAGACCCCTATCACGGACCAGGTCAGGCGCAGGGCTTGAGTTTTTCTGTACCTGACTCTATCCCAGCTCCACCATCCTTGCAAAATATCTTGAAAGAATTGTCAGATGATATTGGTGTTAAGAAATCACATGATTTGACAGCTTGGGCTGAGCAAGGAGTCTTGCTTCTTAATGCTTGTTTGACGGTTCCTGCTGGACAGGCCAATGGTCATGCTGGGCAGATATGGGAGCCGTTTACAGATGCGGTTATAAAGGTCGTCAATAATCTGGATAGACCAGTCGTTTTTGTACTCTGGGGAGCTTATGCACGCAAGAAGAAGGCCTTAGTTACCAATCCTCATCACTTGATTATCGAATCAGCCCATCCCAGTCCTTTGTCAGTTTATAGAGGATTTTGGGGTTCCAAGCCTTTTTCCAAGGCCAATGCATTCTTAAAAGAGACAGGACAAGAGCCAATCGATTGGCTTAGATAAGGAGAAAATATGCCTCAGTTAGCGACAATTTGCTACATTGATAACGGGAAAGAATTGCTTATGCTCCATCGTAATAAGAAACCCAATGATGTCCATGAAGGGAAATGGATTGGTGTGGGTGGTAAGCTAGAGCGTGGTGAGACTCCACAGGAATGTGCAGTGCGTGAAATCCTTGAAGAAACAGGGCTCAAAGCCAAGCCAGTTCTAAAAGGTGTTATCACTTTTCCTGAATTTACACCAGATTTAGACTGGTACACCTATGTTTTTAAAGTGACGGAGTTCGAAGGTGATTTAATTGACTGTAATGAAGGGACTTTAGAATGGGTTCCTTATGATGAGGTTTTAAGCAAACCAACCTGGGAAGGAGACCACACCTTCGTAGAGTGGCTTTTAGAAGATAAACCATTTTTTTCAGCAAAGTTTGTTTATGATGGTGAGAAGTTATTGGATACCCAAGTGGATTTCTACGAATAAAGGAGAAAGCAGATGTTACTAATTAAAAATGGTCGTGTAATGGATCCCAAGTCTGGTTTGGATCAAGTGTGTGATGTCTTAGTTCAAGATGGGAAAATTATCAAAATTGCGCCTGAGATTAAAGAAGAAGGAGCAGAGATAATTGATGCTAGTGGTCTTGTAGTTGCTCCTGGCTTGGTAGATATTCATGTTCATTTCCGTGAACCTGGTCAAACCCACAAGGAAGATATTCATACAGGTGCCTTAGCAGCCGCTGCAGGTGGTTTTACTACTGTCGTCATGATGGCTAATACTAGTCCAACCATCTCGGATGTAGAGACCTTGCAAGAAGTTCTTCAGTCAGCTGCCAAAGAGAAGATTAATGTTAAGACGGTTGCGACTATTACTAAGGATTTTAATGGACAAGATTTGACTGACTTTAAGGCACTTTTAGAAGCTGGAGCAGTTGGTTTTTCTGATGACGGTATTCCGCTTGAAAGCAGTAAAGTTGTCAAGGAAGCCATGGAAGAAGCTAAAAAGCTTAATACCTTTATTAGTCTTCATGAGGAAGATCCAGGTTTGAACGGTGTTCTTGGCTTTAATGAAAATATCGCTAAAGAACATTTCCATATCTGCGGTGCGACTGGGGTGGCTGAGTACGCTATGATGGCGCGTGATGTCATGATTGCCTATGCAACTAAGGCCCATGTTCACATCCAGCATTTGTCTAAGGAAGAAAGTGTTAAAGTAGTTGAGTTTGCTCAGGGGCTAGGTGCACAAGTCACAGCAGAAGTAGCGCCACAGCATTTTTCTAAGACCGAAGCGCTCCTTTTGACACAAGGAAGCAATGCTAAGATGAATCCGCCACTTCGTTTGGAATCAGACCGTCGTGCCGTTATCGAAGGTCTCAAGTCAGGTGTTATCACAGTTATCGCAACTGATCACGCGCCTCACCATGCAGATGAGAAAAATGTCGAAGATATTACCAAAGCGCCATCTGGTATGACTGGCTTAGAAACATCTCTATCTCTTGGATTGACTTATTTGGTCGAAGCTGGTGAGTTAAGCTTGATGGAATTACTCGAAAAAATGACATACAACCCGTCCAAGCTTTACAACTTTGAAGCAGGTTACTTGGCTGAGAATGGCCCAGCGGACATCACTATTTTTGATGTTAAGGCTGACCGTCTTGTGGACTCCCATTTTGCTTCAAAAGCAGCTAATTCACCATTCATCGGTGAAACCTTAAAAGGGCAGGTTAAATACACCATCTGTAAGGGACAAATCGTCTATCAAAACTAGGTGGGAGTCTGCTCTGTAAACAAAAAGAATAGAGAGCTTATATGTACCAAACCCATCATTTTAAAGATAAGTTTATCTTATTTTTAAAGATATTTTTCCCTATACTGATTTATCAATTTGCAAATTATTCTGCCTCCTTTGTTGATACGACTATGACAGGACAATACAATACCATGGACTTGGCTGGTGTGTCTATGGCAACCAGTATCTGGAATCCTTTCTTTACATTCCTGACAGGGATTGTATCAGCCCTTGTGCCCATCATTGGTCACCATCTTGGTCGAGGCAAAAAGGAAGAAGTTGCGTCAGATTTTTACCAGTTCATCTATTTGGCCTTGGGTCTATCCGTGGTCTTGCTGGGGATGGTACTTTTCTTGGCACCACCAATCTTGAATCATATTGGGTTAGAAGCACCAGTGGCAGCAGTAGCGGTTCGCTATCTTTGGTTTTTATCTATCGGAATTATCCCCCTGTTGCTTTTTAGTGTCATTCGTTCCTTGCTGGATTCGCTGGGGTTGACCAAACTGTCTATGTACCTCATGCTTTTGTTACTTCCTCTCAATAGTGGATTTAACTATCTCTTGATTTACGGGGCCTTTGGTGTTCCAGAACTGGGAGGTGCTGGTGCTGGTTTAGGAACATCCTTGGCCTACTGGGTCTTGCTGGGGATTTCTGTTTTGGTTCTATTTAAACAGGAGAAGCTCAAAGCCTTGCATTTTGAGAAATGCATTCCGCTTAATATGGATAAAATCAAGGAAGGAGTTCGCTTAGGTCTGCCTATTGGAGGAACTGTCTTCGCGGAAGTGGCTATCTTTTCTGTGGTTGGCTTGATTATGGCTAAGTTTTCGTCCTTGATTATCGCTAGTCATCAGTCAGCTATGAACTTTTCAAGTCTTATGTACGCCTTTCCTATGAGTATCTCATCGGCTATGGCTATTGTCGTTTCCTATGAAGTGGGAGCCAAGCGATTTGATGATGCGAAAACCTATATTGGTCTAGGAAGATGGACTGCCCTCATTTTTGCAGCCTTCACCTTAACCTTCCTTTACATTTTTAGGGGAAATGTGGCCAGTCTTTATGGGAACGACTCAGAATTTATCGATTTGACAGCGCGTTTTTTGACTTACAGCCTTTTCTTCCAGTTAGCAGATACCTTTGCGGCACCGCTTCAGGGAATTTTGAGGGGTTATAAGGATACCGTTATTCCTTTTTACCTTGGTTTGGTTGGTTATTGGGGCGTAGCAATCCCAGTGGCTATGGTCTTCGATTCACTAACAGATTTTGGAGCTTATTCTTACTGGATTGGCTTGATTATTAGTCTAATTGTGAGTGGGGCGCTATACCGTTGGCGTTTAACTGTGATTATGAAGAGATTTGAATCCAGAAAGCTTGATTTTTAGAATTCCTGCAAGCAAAAATATCCTTCCTTATCTGCATTATTTTTGCTATGGTTAAATTAGTAGTAGGCAAATGAGAATTTCAAAAATATAGAAACAATTGATATTCCACGCTACTTTACTGGTATCCGATATAAAGAAAAAGAAGTTGCTTATTTTTAGCTGCCTCTTTTCTTGACATATATTTTACATAAGTTATATTACGTAAAATCATAAACTATCCAAGGCATTTTTTTGTTCATCATTGACGATATGGGTATAGAGGTCAGTGACTTGTGTGCTGGCATGTCCTAGCTGGTGACTGACCAAAACTTGCGATTTAGTGGCATCATAGAGCCTAGTTGCTAGGGTATGTCGTAGTTTATGAGGTGTTACACGGACTTTGAAGTCCTCAGAATACTTAGCAACCATTTTTTCAACGCTGGAAGCATCGATACGATTTGGAACACCTCTATACAAGGTTAGAAAGAGGGCTGTATCTGTTTTTTCCGTCTTATAGCGTTGATTTCGAATGGCTAGATAATTTTCTAAATAAGGTTTTGCAAAGGCAGCGACATTGACAGAGTCACGTTTCCCCCCTTTTCGAGTGACATCGATAACCATCATTTTTAGATTGAGATCTCTTAGATCTAAATTAACTGCTTCAGACAAGCGAACACCAGACGCCAAGAGAAGGGCGATAATGGCCAAATCACGTTCTTTATTTTTATTAAATGAAGATAGGGCGCGATTTGAAAGTTGTTGTGGATACTCTTGGTCAATATAAGTTAGAAAACTTTCTGTTTCATCACCTAAAAAAAGTTTTTGCTTGATGTTTTCAGCTCTGGCAGCAAGTGTTTCTTTCTTTTTCTTTGTTGAAACTTTCTTCATTACATTACGATAAAAATAAGGCTCTCCCTGATCGTTTTCAACCTCCTCGGTCAGATATTTGTAAAGACTAGAAAGTGCTGACAAAGTCCGATTGATGGTTGTCTGAGAAACTCCTTGCTTGGTTGTATTAGCATTCAGCAAAGGACGTTCACGTAGGTAAAGGATAAAGGATTCCATGTCTTTCTTAGACATATTTTCCAAGACAGATAAAGAAATATCAGATATTTTATCGGCATTTGAGATACCAGACTCTAAAACCCAGCTGAAAAATCGATCATATTCCTTGAGGTATTCGTACAAGGTTGTAAAACTGTAAGGAACAGCAAGCTTAGATTGGTAGTATTCAAGAACATACCAGGGCATGATTTGTTTTAGTTTGTCGATTCGTTCCAGTAAAATCTCACGTTTCATGTATTTCTCCATAAATAAGTCTACTAGTAGTATAGCATAGACTTATTTATTTTTCAAGAAAATTATAGTTTTTCGGAAAGATGTAGCAAGAAACTTAAAACAGTAGTCCAACTTTTTTATAAAAGTTTTAATAACCAAAACATAACTAAAAATTTTTTTCGTTCAAAATTGCCTAAAATGTACCTTATCAAAGTAAAAACTGGAATTTTTTCAAATGTACACTGTAACAAAAGTGAAATTCAAAACCTTATTAAATCAATGTTTTTAGGCTTGCAAGGGGTTTAAAAGGGGCTGATTTTGTACATTACGCATCTAAGCTACTGAATCAAAAAATGTACTTTATCTTGCCTTAAAATAAAGTACATTTCAATTATAAAGTACATTTTTCAAAGAGTGTACATTACGTCTTAAACTCAGTCGCATCAAAGGTTTATCCACTGTCTAAGGAAAAGTACAAAAATTTCCAGTTTTCAAAACTTCCACTTAAAATGTACACTATTAGAGTGAGGACTGAAATTTCTTCATTTGTATATTTTGATAGAAATGATTCTGTATGTGAAAAAGAAAAAACATTCCACTAACACTGAAAATGTAGATATTGCATCTATACTCTATAACTACAAAAAAGTCTCAATATTATTGAGACTTTTCATTTAACTATTCTTAATACAGGACCTTTTTGTGACAATTGATAATTATCATTAATTGAAATATCTAATGATTTTTCTAACTCATCTTTGGGTAGAGATAAGTTAGAAATTAGTTCATTTTTTTGTAAAATATCATTACTGATAATTAAGTCAAATACTTTACGGTAAAGACTAGGTTTCTCAAGAGTCAATTCATTGTCCAAAGGCTCACGCTTCTTCCATTTATTAAAGCCAATTTTCCTAAACAAATATAATTTTTGATCATCATTGATTAACTCTAACTGATAAGTTCTCATAATCATTGATTGAATAGAAACTTTCCAATATTTTTTTAACTCAATATAAAAGTCTAAATTAGTAGATAACAAAGATTTTAAAAAACCATTCTCAGGTAACAATAAACAAGAAGCAAAATAGTTTGCCTGATTCTCAATAATATTCTTTAATTCCTGAGAGGTATAGTCGTGAATACTTTCAATATCTCCATGAAGTAAAATATGACCTAATTCATGTGCAATATTAAAACGACGACGTACAGCAGATTCTCCATTATCTGTCAGCATGATATACGGTCTGTCTTCAATCCATTCTGACACTGCATCCAATTTGTCATCAGACATATTGGACTCAACAACAATAATACCATTAACTTCTGCAATCTCAGTGAGATTAGAAATTGGTATATCTTTACCTAATCCCCATAGTTCTCTTAATTCTTTAGCTTTTTCCTCAATATCGTTATTAGTAATATCGTAAATAGTTTTCGTTAAAATGTCAGGTAGAGTTAATTCAGGAAAATTAACATACTGAGACAGCAAATCATAAATTTCCTTTTGAAATTCTAACCTGACAGCTTGCATATCCCTTGCTCTTTTAGTAGCCGCAGATTGACTACGAAAAAAAGTGGCCCCTTCGTAAAACCTTTTAGGTTCAGAAGTAAAATAGGTGTATGGAAAATCTAGTTCAGCAACAATTGTCATTAACTTACTTGCTCCTGGATGTGTTTTCCCTAATTCATAATTAGAAATCATTTGTCTAGATATTCCTGTTCGTTCAGCCAATTCTTTTTTAGTTAATCCTCTGGCTATTCTAGCCTTTGTTAATTTAGAGGGACTAAATATTCCTTGTTCCATTTACTTCTCTCCTAAGAAGCTCTTCTGACAGCTCCGTTAAAGTCAAATCTAGTTTCTTTTGAGTGGTCTGCTCTTGGTCTTTCGAGGCAACAATCCGCTGGGCATTCATAATATCTACTTTCTCAATCCATTGCTCTGTATCAACATTTGGCAAACCCAGCTGAACAAATTGCAGGTGATGATTCTTTCCGCCGTATGTTAAGAGGAGAAACGGTGGGTTATCAGCATCATAATGCTTATTGATATCCTCTTGGGTTGTAAAAAGATCAAATTGTTTATTTTTCACACTAGCCACACTTCTGTGAAGAGCTTTTTTTGGCATTGTTTTTATACTTCTGGTTTTTACTGGAGAAATAATGGCTCCTTTTGTTTCAATCATCGTATAAGTATAGCCGTTCACTTTATTATTCACTGCAGATAACATTTGCACATCTGTTCTCATTGATGAATCTTCTAAAACTAATCGCAGCGCTACATCGACTAATGCTTGTCGGATATGCCCATAAGTCTTTCGCATTTCTGGGTGTCGCAATACTGGTGTGGTATCAATGAGTTCCCACAAAAAGCGATAGGCCTCCTTAATACTGTATGCTAATTCACCGGCTAATCGTGGGTCACACTCTGCTTCTAAATGAGTTCTTAAAATTCCCATCTTATCTCCTAACTATTAACTTTATTCATGTCATGTTAATAGTTTACCTTTTTTTTAAAAAAATGTCAACACAAAAACATACTAAGAATAGTAGGTAGAAAATTTCTGACGGGAAAATTACGCACTACTTTTTTTGGGGCAAAGTAAAGGTGTCTTTTTAAATCAAGAGGTTTTTCCAAAATATCCATTTACTATTTAATATTTAGTATTCCCATCGATACAAACCTTATACAATATTCTTTTTTAAAATAATGTACAAACATAAATAAAGTACTTTTTTCAATATATGTATTTTATGTTTCTATCCCAGTATTATCAAGGCTTTAGACTATGTAAGGTCAATTGTTCATAAATTTTTAGTTTTTTCATAACATGTTATAACTAAAAAATTTTTTCGACAAAAATTGTCTATAATGTACTTTATTCCTGAGAAACTAACACAAAGATTTGGTTCTTTTTTCATAAGAACCAAATCTTTGTGTTTGATATGAATCTACTAGAAATTTTTCAAAGTCATTCTTATAATTCAATTTCTCTAAAAAATTTCAATTGCCATTTTTGTGTTGATTGAGCCGTTGTATTTAAATTTGTGCACCAAGGCGGATAAAATCGCATGGACATTTTTTCTTTGCTGTTTTTTGTTGAGAGAATTTTCTTACAAATAGCAACTTCGTTTGGAATAATAAATAGCCCCTTTTTATCATTATCGATGACAACGATAACAAGTTCAGTTCCCAAATCTTCATTGGTATAAGGAGTGTTCATGTTATTTTTGTCTTTTTTCCAAAAAACTGTAAAATATCCTTCTTTTTTCGGTGTTCTTTTTGCTAAGCGGCATCTTTTATATCCTTGCTCATCCTTTATTTTGATAAGAATACCTTCGTATTTTTCATTCCACTTTTCTTTAATGAATTCAAAATCACCATAAAACTCATATAGAACATCTAGTATTTTCATTATGATGTATGTCCTCCCTTATCAAAATCAACAAAATATTCTTGATACATTTATTACATAATAAAAATTATGTAAAAATATTTTTGATCTACAACAACAAATCTTTGACTTTTCCAATTTCACTTTTTGGAATCACTAGATGAATCATATCTCCGAGATACATTCTGGTTGAGCCGTTAACTGTTTGGCTCTTGCCATTATGGACTTGGGTGGTGATGAGTACGTTATGTGGTAAGTTGAGTTCATGAACCTGTTTTCCAGCGATTTTGTCTGATACAGGAATTTCAATAAGTGTGACTTCTCCTTCATCTGACGCTTCTTCAGGTAGCATTTTTTCCAACATAGCCTCATAGACTGGCGCACCTTTGAGCAGATCCATGATGATGTAGGCAACTAGGGTTACCAGTCCGAGTGGCATGAGGTTGCGAATATCTCCTACCATCTCAGTTACGAGTATCATAGCAGTTAAGGGAGCCTTGGATATTGCTCCAAAATAACCACTCATTCCTAGAATGACAAATATAGGGAATTGCTCTTGACTGACAAGTCCAAGATTGACACAAATGACTCCAACTAGGGCTCCAAGCAAGGAACCAAGCGCTAAAATTGGTAGGAAAATTCCTCCTGGAAGACCACTTCCATAACTAATCATGCTCCAAACAAAGCGAATCAAAAAGTAAGCTAATAGAACTTGGAAACTATAATCTTGCTCAGTTAGGGAAAGAACAAGCTGATTTCCACCACCAAGGATTTGGGGTAAGAAGATTCCGACTGGTATGATGAGAATGAAGGCCAGAATTGGATAATAAGCTCTATCTAAACGGATTTTTTGACCTATCCAGTCATAAACTCTACCGACATTGAGCACAGCTTTCTCATAGAGAAAACCGGAAAGGCCTAGAAAAATCCCCATAAGGAGGTAAATCCAATACTGGTCTAGGGTCATGAGTGGGATGTTGTCTGGCATATCCAGTACGGGTGTTAGACCAAATATGAGTAAAGAGACAAAGTTTGCTACGAGACTAGCTGCTAGAGTAGATACCCAGAAAAAGCGTGAAAAATGGTGATAAACTTCTTCTACCACAAAGAGAAGTCCTGCAATCGGTGCATTAAAGGCTGCGGCTAATCCTGCTGCAGCACCACTAGCAATCAGGGAGCGTTCCTCTACTGGACTGGATTTGAGCCACTTGGCAATTCCTTTACCACCGACCGCTCCAAGTTGAATACTTGGCCCTTCACGACCCAGCATAAGACCGCTAGCAATAGCAAGAATTCCTAGAATATATTTTTTCCAAAGAACTCCCCACCAGTTGAGAGTCATCAATCCCTTTAATTCGGCTTCGACTTGAGGAATTCCTGAGCCTTTGATATCTTTTTCTGATCGAGTTAATTTCGCACTGAGCCAACAAACTATTAAATAAAATAGACCAATGATAAAAAGATTGCGCACTAGATGCGCTTGATCTTGATAAAGTCCTTGTATCAGGTGGAAACCTTTTTCGATTAAAAACCGAAAAGATCCAACGATGATCCCAACGACAAGACCGACGATGATTCCTCGTCCAACTTGAGATAATATGGTGCTTGAGGCAAAGGCAAATTCTTTCTTGGAGCTGAGTGTTTCTGACTGTTCCTCCATAATCATTCCTTCTAACTTAACTTTCTTTTTCTCCTGAGACCAGCGAGTTAACGGGTTCAAAGCTTGTTCGGTGAATTGGGGTAACTCCTAGTTTTGTGAGGCCTTCTAGGTGTTTAGCAGTTCCATATCCTGCATTAGCAGTAAAATCATATCCAGGGAACTGCCGATCATATTCCTTCATCAATTCATCACGTGTCACCTTGGCTACTATAGAAGCCGCTGCAATCGAGAGGGAATTGGCATCTCCTTTGATGATAGATGTTTGTGAAATTGGTAAATCCAGTTTCATGGCATCTATCAAAAGGTGCTCAGGTTGCGGACGGAGCTGGGAGATTGCTTCCTGCATGGCCAGTTTGGTTGCTTCATAGATATTGACTTGGTCGATGACCTGATTATCCATGATACCAATGCCGATTGATAAGGCTTGATCTTGAACGGCTTGATAAATTTCTAGGTGTTTCTTTTTAGGAATTTTCTTGCTGTCGTTGAGGCCTCTAATCTTACAATTTTGAGGTAACATAACGGCTGCAGCGACTACAGGTCCAGCCAGAGGACCACGGCCGACCTCATCAACACCAGCAATTAAGGTCAATCCTTGCTTATAAAGTTCTTTTTCATAGGAAAGCATGGATTCTAAACGAAGATCCTCATCCAATTCTGCTTGAATATCTTTTTTACGCTTGCTGATTTCCTTTTGAACTCCAGAGCGATTATCCTTTTCAAGCTCTAAAAAAATAGGACTATCAAGGTCCTTGACAGTAGCAAGGAGTTCTTTGATTTCTTTAATCGTCGCCATCGAGGTCTTCCAATGTATCTAAGGTATAGTTACCGAGTTTGCCGTCGCGGACTTCCTTCACGAAGAGACTGTAAAAGCGGTCATAGTCATCACGGAAACCGAGGGCACGGGTCATGTCCATAATAATAACAGGCGCTTCTTCCTCAATTTTCATTTGTTTAAAGCGTTCAGCCAACTTTTCTGGATAATGTTCTTTAAAATAATTGAGACCAAAAATAGTTACCTCATCCATAGGAAGCAACTGGTCTTTAATAGCTCCAGTCAAGGCCAACTTAAGCGCAACAGTTTCATCCTCAAACTTAGGCCAGAGAATCCCCGGTGTATCCAAGATTTCCAGGTCTTTATTGGTTTTGAGCCATTGTTGCCCCTTGGTCACACCTGGTTTGTTTCCGACAACGGCAATTTTTTTACCAGCCAAACGGTTCATCAGAGTGGATTTACCAGCATTTGGAATCCCGATAATCATGGTACGCAAGGTTTCAATTTTAATCCCACGTTCTCTCTGGCGAGCAATCTTATCAGCCATGAGCTTTTTGGCCGCATCTGTTACAACTTTTACAGTTACTTGTTCTTTGGAATTGATAGCTAGAGTCTGGATTCCCTTTGATTCAAAATATTGACGCCATTCCTTGGTCATTGCTGGGTCGGCCAAGTCCGCCTTGTTTAAAATCAAGAGTTTTGGTTTGTCACCAACAATCTTAGTCAACATAGGATTTTGACTAGACAGAGGTAAGCGTGCATCAACCAAAATCGTCACAAAATCAACAAATTTTAAATTTTCCTGAACCTGTCGACGCGCTTTAGACATGTGACCAGGAAACCATTGAATAGTAGCCATTGAGTTTTTTCCTTTCATAGCAAGGGTTTAGAACACCTATTGTTTGAACATCAAGGAGCTTTCAAATGAATAATGTCCAAACAGTTCTTGTTTTATAACATAGAAATCTACTTTATATTATATCATGCCTTCTCTATTTTGTCTGCTTTTGCTTCAGGATTAAATAGTGTTCCAAACTATTAAATCATTATAAAAAATTAGAGAAGACATGTTTGTCCTCTCCATCAATTTTTTATTACTCATCAAATAATTTCTCCAACTGTTTGGTTGCTGAGTCAATCTCGTAGCCGTTTTGTTCTATCAGCTGTTTCACCTTTGCTTTATCAAGCTCTCGATGATCTCTGACAGACAAAATCTTATCTGCCCATTCTTCAAGAGAATCATTCAAAGACAGACTGTTATCATAGTTATCTAGTATTCTTGCATCTGGTAAATGATTTGCAGTTACAACAGGTAATCCATTTGCTTGTGCTTCAATGAGTACAATTGGCAATCCTTCAAAATTAGATGGGAAGAAGAACACATCTAATAAATTTAGCATTTTTCCGACATTGGTGGTCAATCCTGTAAAAATGACTTTATCTTCTACACCATATTCTTTTGCCACATTTTCTAAAAATGCAGTATCACCTCTTCCGATAAAAACTAAACGGGAATTTGGTTCTTTTTTGACGATTTCAGAAAAGACCTTAATACAGAAACTTTGATTTTTTTGTTTCTCATTTAAGCGGGAAACTTGCCCAATGACCAAACAATTTTCAGGGATCTGATACTCCTTTCGAAGTTGGGTTTGCATTTCTTGATCATATAAAAACTTCTCAACTTCAATGGCATTATGAATAACCAAGGCTTTTTTTCTTTCTTGACCATGATAAAAATGGTTCAATGCTTCTGTTCCACAGGCCCAAAAATCTGTTGCATATTTTCCGACAAAAAGTCGATTAATTGGGTGAATAAAACGATAAAATTTATCTGCTGTCGCACAATGTCCATGAACAATTCTTTTTTCGATTCCATATTTCTTTGCTAATTTTAAAAATTCTAGATGAGTCAGGCCGTTTTGATTGGACCATAAAATATCATAACGATGAGCATTCTTCTTAAAAAAATCATCCCATTCTTTTAAGGCTTGCTGGATATGAGGTCTTAACTTGGGGATTCTATGAACGACTAGAGGATTGCGACAAAGCTTTTTAAAATGATCACTAAATTCAACATCTTCAGAACCTTGTAGTAAAAATTCCAGTTCAAATTCAGAGGTATCGATATGATTATAAAAATCTACCACAATTTTTTCCAAGCCACCAACATCTGGAACCAGACCACAAACCAATATTCTTTTCATTGATTTCTCCTTATTTTTTTAACTTTAATACTTTTTGAATCATCAGGATGATTTGTCTACCGCCTTCATGATTTCTAAATAGGAAAACGTAGACACCCAATACTATCAAATAAAGGACGATTTTGATGATCAAACCGAAAATGAAATCTAGCTGAGTTAAGAGGTAGTTATCCAGCAAACTCAAAAGTAGAAAGCTTATCCCTGCGACAGTGAAATCTTGTAACAATGTTTTAAAAAAATCCTTTGAGGAAGCTTTCAATCCATACTTAAAGGCGCTATAGGGTTCATACCATGTACAGGTCAAGACTGTTGAACAAATCGTACCCAATAAAATTCCAGATACCCCTAAATCTAAAATCACTAAAAAGTAGAGTGAAAGGGAAATATTTAATAAAATCTCGACGATAACTTTTTTATTTTGCTCATAACTTAATCCATAAACTGAAATCAACGTTAGAATCGGTCTTCTATAAAAAGTTAGGAAAAAATGAAGGACAATCAAAATCTCAACTGTACGATTAAATGAAAAATTTTCCCCTAACCAGATGGTCATAAATGGATGAATGAACATTAAATAGCCTAAGCTAGCAAAATAAATCAGGCTAAAAGCAATAAACTGGAATTTTTTTAGGAATTTAACTATATCTGCTACTGTCGTAGATTCCGAATGGACTAAGTTACCTACGGAAGAAACAACTGAATTGATCACAGTATTTAAAATCAGTGAAAGAAATCCTAAAACATAGGTATAATTCCCATAAATACCAATAGCTGCTAAGCTGACAAAACTTGCCATTAGAATACTATCTGTTTGAAAAACAATTGTTTCTCCAATACTACCGACTACATTTCCTTTGATATTTCGGATAAATTTTCCTTTTTCCTCCTGATTAATGGGGGTTATGTCATCCTTAAACAGGTAACCATACAATCTATCTACAATACGCGACATGATGATATTCCCAATCAAATTCATGATGATACTGATTAATAGATAAAAGATATAATTTTTGGTAAAGAATAAAATTCCGATTTGCAAGCATACACGAAGCGTATTTAATCCAAAGTCAATCAAAGTCATCATATAATTACGCTGATCGACATAAAGCAAGGTTCGTTTATAGGAGAAAAAATAGCTGGAAGCTGAGTTAAATACAAAGAGGAAAAAAATCAAATATACTTCACTATTTACAGTATAATCCTTTATCATATAAGGAAGAAATAAAGAAAGTATAGCGCCCAGTATAAAAATAGAAAAGCCAATGATTCTATATAATTTTTTGAAAAGAATCATAAAGGCATTGATTTTTCCATGTTCTTCTCTGTCTAAAGGTCCATATAGTGCATAGCTCATGGCTCCAGCAATCCCTAATTCTGCCAAAGACAGAATAGAAACTAAGCTAGACAAATAATTGTTTAATCCTAGATAGGTTACCCCAAGTAAATTGATAAAAATAGTTCGATTGATAAAGCCAAGAAGGACTTGAAAAGGTTGCAATGCCAGAGCAATACTTGTATTTAAGGTGGCAAATTCTGTTCTACTTTTTTTCGTGTATTTCATCTATTCCTTTAATTTTCCTTGTAAAAGTTGATCGAGATAACTTTCTGGAAGGACTTCTTCTTTCTTGATTTTATAAGTCGTTTTCAAAATCGGTGTTGTTTTTAATACTTCTTCCCATTCTTTTTCATCAAAAATATCATGGGCATGGTCTCTTAAAAACCAAACACGCTCAGCTGGTGCTAGAATAGGTAATCTATCCACTAAGTTTTCAAAATAAGGACTGCACTTATATTCGGACAAAATAAAATAATCCATCATCAGGTAATGAATAAAAACTGGATATTTACGAACATAGTAAAGATATAAATCCCGAATATGTTTAAAATAAGGCTTGCCTTTTTTTCCTGCCAGAAAGAAACCTGCCCATTTAAAGTCACCAACAGTTCGTTCTATTTGTTCAGATCGTATAGGTGGATGATTCAAACTAAAAAAGTCCCCTTCAAACATTTCTAAAGTTGCATAGGGAGATACAAATAAGGTTGCATCCATCCAAATGCCACCGTATTGGCATAAGAGACTAAAACGAATAATATCTGAATAATGCGCAGCTGATAATTCTTTTTTCTTGTATTTTTCGGTGATGTCTGCTGGAATATTGATGAAATTCGCCAGATTTTCATCTGTCAACAAATAGAATTCACAATCATTTCTTTTGGCGAAGTCTTTTATGGTCTTTATTGAAGTCTGGACTGTCTCAGGCATTTGAGCTTCTCCCTGTTGCCACATTGTCCAAATTATTTTCGGAAATTCTGTTGTTTCTTCTTCTTTTTCATTACTCGAATCAACTAGTTGTGCTTCTTTTCTTAATTTTAGTACAAAATCCAAAAGAATCTTTCTACGAAAATCATAAAACATCTTGTCAGATTTTTGTGCAAGAAAGTAAACACATGTTAGTTTAAGGCCATAATATTTTAAAATTTGACGATAGCGAGCCATTTTTTTTTGTAAGATTTGTAGTTTCATAAACTCTACAAATTCCTTTCACATTTTTCTAAAGCTGTTTTTAGAAAATATCCGTTACGAAGTTTCTCTCCTACTATTTTACTATTTTTAATCAGCTCTTGAAAATCTTCTTCATCAATCGAGTTTAAACAATCTGCAATTTCAAATAATGAATCAACAAGTATTCCACAATGGTTTTTTCGTACAAACTCAGCTAAAGCAGATTGTCTCCACACGATGATTGGAAAACCTGATGCTAAATATAAAGAGGCTTTATGTGGGTTATTCATCTTTAAATATTCTCCATACATCCCACTACAAGTATGGGGGCTATCTCCATCCCAGACTAAGCCAAAACCACCATGCAAGTGATTAGAAAGTTCATCAGGAGAAAAAGCACCTTGATAATGAACGTTGTGAGGAAGATTCTCCTCTTCAAAGTTAATGCCATAAATAGAAAAATCTGGTTTTTCGGGTAATTGTCTTGCGTATTTTGTTTTCCGAATATCGAAATTTCCAGCTAACAAAATAGTTTCTTTTTCATAAGCTTTCTTCTCTTTATAATGTGGAATCAAATAGTCAAATATCTCTAAGGAAACAATCTTCTCTTCCGGTATTCCTAATCGCACAAGTTCTGCTTTCATCTTTTCATTATGAGCGATAATACCATCTACTTTTTCAAGGACTGTTTTATTTTGTAAAAAATGGATAATGGAATATTTGAAATCTGTAAATGACTTGATTTTTTTATTTCTCAGGGACTCGATATCGTGAATCAGCAAATAAGCTTTGAATGTTCTATTTTTCAAAAATCTCGTAAAAATTTGTTTTTTTAAGGTATGCCATAATAACGGAAATTGAAGAACTAACACATCATTTTTTGTCAAAGTGATGGGATTTGAATCATTATTTAGGGAAAAAGGTTGATATCCTGCTTCTAGTATTATTTTTTCAGCATCTAATCTTGCCTTAGATCCTGCATGTTTGGCTTCTGCGTAAAATTCTTTTAAGTAATAATTCATACTACTTCAACCCTCTCCAAAATCTTTTTACAATATATTTTTCAAATCTCCATTGAATGGCTCCAACAACTCTTGAAATAAAGACAATCTTTTTAGGGAATAAGCGATAAGCTCTCATTAAAAATGTGCGACTTGAACTTTTAGCGTAACGATTCAGATACTCGACATATTTTTCTTGATAGGGATTTCCTTCAAATATACGATAGTCGACAACGTGCATCAAGACTAAATGAAATAAGCGACGATGTACGTATGGGAGTGAGTCAGCATTTCCATCATATAAATGCTCCACTTTATCACAAATAGTAAACAAATCCAAATTTTTCAAACTAAATTCGCGATTCATAATACTACCAGAACGCACGCGATAATAATATCCTATATAATCGATTTTCACCATTTTATGAATATGTTTTAAGATTCCCATTCCTCCATACACATCTTCATAAAATAGACCTTCTAAAAATGGAAAATTGACAATCACTTGTCTTCGAAAAAGTTTAGCGACTGCATTCAAACGGACAATATTATCTTTACATAAAGAGACTAAAGCTTCTTGGGCATTTCCTTGAAAAATAATTTTGACATTCTCGGGAGAAGGGATTTCTATTTCTTTTTGATCATTTGTATACCAACATTCTACGATGTCCATTTCTTCTGAAGTCATGTGCTTAAATAATTGCTCCAACATATCGTCTTTAATGACATCATCACTGTCTACAAAAGTGATAAATTCGCCTTTAGATTCAGTCATACCACGATTACGAGCGCCACTTAATCCTTTATTTTCTTGATTGATTAAGTGAAAACGAGGATCTTGTTTACAATATCTCTCACAAATTTCTTGTGAATGATCCGTAGAACCATCGTTAACAAGTATTACTTCAATATTGCTATAAGTTTGATTTTTGATACTCTCTAAACATTCTTCCAGATACTCTTCAACATTATAAACAGGTACAATGACACTAATCATAAATAGGCTCCTATTAAATTTTCCATTTTTTTCGAATGTCTAAATATCTTAAATACAAAGGATAATATAAACTAAAAAAATATTTTGGTGAATAACTGTACCATCTTAATAGTTTACTAGAATTGAAAATATCTGATGATTTCTTAGCTATTTCAAAATAGTTATCAATTGCATCAACATATAACTGATAATATGGATGTCCAACTCTTATGTTATACTTTTTAAAATGTCCAATACCAACTAAAAATAACATATTCCCTACATAAGGTAACCAATTATCTTCTCTAAATTCCTCTAATAATTTTTCGCCAACTTTAAAAATATCAAGATTCTTTTCTGAATATGTCTGATTCATTGTACTAGAAGTATGATATCGATAATAATAACCAATATAGTCAATTTTTCTCATTTTATGAATATATTTTAAAGAGACGATTCCAGTATAAAAATCTTCATAAATTAAATTTTCTAAAAATGGAACTTTCTCCACTATTTTACGGCGATAGAGTTTTGCGACAGGGCTCCAACTTACGCCATGATTAAAACATTGGTATAATGCTTCATTTGAATCAAATTCTTTAACATGAATATCTTTTTTTTCTTCATTTAAACATTGAATATCCTCGGTTCTATTACATTCTACAATATCAATTCCATCTGACTTATACTTCATTAGTTGTTCTAATAGACCAAGACTTACAACATCATCACTATCGACAAACATGATGTATTCGCCAAGGGATTCTTTCACGCCACGATTTCTGGCTACACTTTGACCTTGATTTTTTTGATTGATCAATCGGAAACGCTTATCTGATTGGCAAAATTGCTCACAAATAGCTTGGGAGCCATCGATAGAACCATCATTGACTAAGATGACTTCTATATCTTGATAGCTTTGCTTTCGAATACTCTCTAGACATTCTTCCAGATATTCTTCCACGTTATAAACTGGAACGATTATACTAATCATTTTTGTTCATAAGCTCCTTCATTTGTCTTTTGTGAATCAACTTTCTAAATTTACTCCATCCTTTATACAGAAACTGATACACTGGATGAGTAATCGTTAAAAAATATTTTGGCGCTATGAAATACATTCTTAGTAAACGGTATTTTCGAACAACTTCTTGAGATTGCTTCGCAATAAAAGCAGACTCCTTTATAAAATTCTCATACAAACTAACACAAGGACTCTTCTTCGTAATGCCATCTCTGTAATAATGACTAACCCCTAGATAAAACATAAAGTATCCAATGTACGGTAATAAATATGCATCATCTTGGAATGATGCTATTAATTGATTTCCAACTTTAAAAATATCTAAATTTTTCTCATTAAAAGAAGTTGTCATAGTACTATTCGGACTAAATCGGTAATAATACCCAGTTAAATCAACAACTACCATTTTTCGAATATTTTTTAAAAAATTAATTCCTGTATAAACATCCTCGTAAATAACACCTTCTAAAAATGGAACTTTTTCAATAATTTCTCTTCTATATAATTTTGCACATGGAGAATAATTCACTTCTTTAAGTGCTATACATTTAATAATGGCTGCCGTTGAATTACCTTCGAAAATAACTCGAATCGGTTTATTTTTATGCAATTCTTCTTGATTGCGAACAAGATTACATTCTACTAAATCCACATCCGCCTTCATATAGGATAGTAATACGTCTAGTATATTTGCTTTAATGACATCATCACTATCGACAAACATGATATATTCACCAAGGGATTCTTTTACGCCATGATTTCTGGCTACACTTTGACCTTGATTTTTTTGATTGATCAATCGGAAACGCTTATCTGTTTGGCAAAAATACTCACAAATAGCTTGGGAACCATCTGTTGAACCATCATTGATTAAAATGACTTCTATATCTTGATAGGTTTGCTTTCGAATACTTTCTAGACATTCTTCCAGATATTCTTCCACGTTATAAACTGGAACGATTAAGCTAATCATAAAACAGCTTCCTTCTCATTCATTTTTATTCATCTGAATTTACTTTCTAATTCCATTTTTTAGTTTCCACAAAAAATGATAAACAGGGAAAATGATCGAATTATAATATTTTGGACAAATATTATAGAGGCGAATCATACGCGAACTTTTTGCAAGCTCAGGATTTTTCTTGGTGATAGTTACATAGTCGGCTAATTTCTGATTATAGACATCTGCATATGGATTTCCTTTTTGGATATAGTCTTGATAATGCATGGTTGCTACATGAACTAGGAAGCTGCCAATGTAAGGAAGAAGTTCTTCCCTATCAGAATACAAGTCTATTAATTGGTCACTGACTGTAAAGATATCTAAATTTTTAGGAGTAAAGGTTCGATGCATGATACTAGCTTGATGTTGTCGATAATAATAACCTTTATAATCAATTTTAATGATTTTTCGAATATATTTTAACATTCCAATTCCACAATAAACATCTTCAAAAATCACCCCATCTATATAAGGAACAGCTTCAACAATTGATCTTCTATAAAGTTTTGTAACTGCATTAACATTTAAAACATGTTTAGGGAAAATTTTTACTGCTTCTTGAGAGTTCCCTTCGAATAGAATAGTTGGTTCTTTAAAACTTTTAGCAAGAAATTCCTCGTTAGATACGGTAAACTGACTTTCCACAATATCTACGTCTTCACGCATATAGTGCATTAAGGTTTCTAAATAGTTCGCTAGAATCATGTCATCACTATCCACAAATACAATAAACTCTCCTCTTGAAGCTGCTACACCAGTATTTCGTGCAGCGCTCAATCCTTGATTTTCTTGATTCAACAAGTGAAAGCGACGATTCTCTTTACAATAACGTTCACAAATAGCTTTTGATCCATCTGTTGAACCATCATTGACTAAAAGGACTTCAAAGTCTGTGTAGGTTTGGTTTTGAATGCTGTCTAAACATTCTTCCAGATAAGTTTCTACATTATAAACCGGTACGATTACACTAATCATTCTTTATCCTAACCTTATTTCTTTAATCCAATTTCATCCAAAAGAGTCTTTGTAAAATCTTTTTGAATGGCATTTACCTTGTTATTAACTTTTTTTCGTTCTTCAATATAAGGATCTTCAGATTTCATGACACTCGCTAGGAAATCTAATAAATCATGCGAATCACGAATGACACTTCCCACCATTAAACTCTTCACATCTTCAAACACAAAGCCTCTTTTTTCTTTGTATTCCTCATAATCATTAATGGTAAATGCTACGGGTCTATTTAATAAATAATAGTCTAAAAATACTGAAGAATAATCTGTAATCAATGCACTGGTTGTGCCCAAAAAGGTATATAAAGTCCCATACTGCTCACTAATGATATCTTCTGTCAATAGATGAATGGTCGAATAATTCATTTCAAATTTTAACTGAGATTCCTCAAGAGGATGAAGTTTAATGTAAAGTTGATAGCCATAGTTTGAAAGTAGTTCTTCTATGTTTTGAAAATCCTCTTCTTCTAAAGAAAATATCAGTGCTGCTTGGCTATCATGATAGTTTTTAGAATTACGGTAGGTTGGCATCCAGATGATTTTCTTCTCCTCTTTCTCTTTAAAGAGCTCATCATTTCGAATATTGCCAACAAGAAGCATCTGCTCGTCCTTAGCATTAAAGGCTGCTTTCATGATTGGAGTAAATAAATCTGAAGAGGAGACTAATTTTGTAAAGAAATTATAGTCAATCTTTTCCATGCCAACTTCAAGATTCCCAATTTTTTTCAAGGGCATTCCATGCCACAAGTTGACAACCATCTGGTTTGGAGCAGGTTTGATGGGATACTTGCCAAAAGAATAGAAAAAATATTTAGATGTTAAAAAATAAAAGAAACCTTGATAAATAGAAACATACTTCACATTCTTTTCTTTTTCTAAATGATAAAAATCATTTGAAGCACAAACGATTTCGTATGTTTCCTGATAGCCATTATCCACTAAATAGTGATAGAGGGTTCTAAGATTATCTCTGAAACCCCAGTTAGAATAGAGAACAATTCTGTTCCTTTTCTTGGGAATCATTTTATTTAGTTTATAAGTAAAATCACTTACTTTAAACAGTAAGGGTTTTAAATAGTTGATCATTCTCTTTTTAAACCTTGCTTATAAATTTCTTTTAAATTTTGAACATTTTCTTCAATGTCAAACGGCTTTAGGTGTTCATTTAGCTGTCGTTGTTTCTCATTGATAGGCGTCTTTTCGATATAGTTTACCCATTTAGGCTTATCTAGAGGCATGGCTGTGCAGAGTTCACTAACGATCTGAGTTGTTGGATCAATCGTTTCATTCATGAGAATATCGACTCCAGAACACTGAGCCTCTACAAGCACGATTGGGAAACCTTCATACAAAGAAGGAAAGGCAAAAATATCAAAGGCTGAATAAAATTTATGAACATCTTCTCTTTTTCCTGAGAAGATAACATTCTTCAAATCCTTACTATTTTCTTCTAAAATAGCACGATCTGGCCCTTCACCAACAAAGAAAAAGGTAACGTCAGGTAATTCTTTGGCAACTTCAATCAAAAAACTCTGATTTTTGAAGGGATTTAAAATGCCAATCATCCCTACTACTTTTTGATGTTCAGCTATATGAAACTCTTTGCGGATTTCTTCTCGAAAAGTTGGAGAAAAGCGATACTTATCGATGTCAATTGCATTTGGAAGGATTTGAAAAGATTTCTTTCCAAATATCTTCAGTCCAGCTAATTGGCCACAAGAGATACGATGGGTCGCATTTTTCAAGGCTAGAAAGACCAAAAATCGATTGCGAATACTTTTTAACCAAGTGTCTGAAAATTGGCTACTATGATTGTGGTAAATCCTAACTGGAACACCATTTTTTCGAGCATAGTAATTATGTATAAAAGCAGTTATAGGAGTATGGACATGGAGAATGTCAATTTTATTACTTTTATAAAATTGACGACACTCTCTCGCATAGGCAAATAATTTAGAAATCTTTAGGGCAGGAAATACAATGCGTTTGATTTCTTTTTCATCTAGGTATTGATTAAATGGGAAATGAGCCTCTCCATTTGACTCTCCAACCATATATTCAAACTCTTGATCATTATTTGGGATATGATTTTTGATAAAACTTTGTACCCCACTCATGGTATTCCTTACACCACCTGTTACATGTATGACCTGATATTTCATCCTAGTTTCCTTGATTCAAATCATTCTTTATCTTAGAAGTTGAAATTTCTTTTGTTCGTGATAGGTAAACAACCTCTATTCCAAAATCACTTAAATAATCAAATTTTCCCTGCCAATCATCTCCAATGACAAACACATCAGCATGATACTTTTCTATGTCTGAGATTTTTTGATCCCAATTTTCTTCTGGTATGACGAGATCCACATATCTGATAGCCTCTAATAAAGATTTTCTTTTTTCGTAATCAAAATAACATTCTTTATTCTTTTCTAGTCTATTAAATTCATTGGTAGAAAGCCCGACAATGAGATAATCTCCCAAAGCTTTTGCCCTTTTTAAAAGATTAATATGACCGTAATGCAATAAATCAAATGTTCCGTATGTAATGACTCTCTTCATATCTTCCTAACCACCTCTACATCTTCTCTCATTTTTTTCTTATAGACCCATTTCCTAACTGAATTCGGAAGAATTCGAACCGCGTTACGCAGGAAAATATTTCTAAGAAATTCTGCTAGACTAATGTCTCTTCTACGATAAAAATCTAATTGGAGCATAAAGTCCGTCTTTACATACAAGAAACCACCTCTACGTAGGTAGCTAGAATCATTTGTTTGCATAACAACTAAAGGTTCTTGGATATTCAAAAAATCCTTGGTTGGATTATCGTGTAACAATCTCATTGTGAGGTCATAATCCTCTAGATAGCGGAATTCACGATAATTACCAGCCTTCAAGATATACTCTTTTTTCATCATACTAGAAGGATTATTAAAGGGATTTCTCATTTTCGAATATTGACGAATTTCGGCTGTAGTTTCTGGTACTTTCTTTAAGGCGGTAAACTCTGTATTTTTCTCTAGGATATTGGAACCAACCATGATGAGGTCGGGATTTTTTTCAAAGGCTGCTAATTGCTTCTCAAACCTTGTTTCTAGAGAATAATCATCACTGTCCATTCTTGCAATGAATTCTGTTTGGCATTGATTAACTCCAAAGAGAGAGGCTGGTCCTGAGCCTAAGTTTTCAGGTAAATGAAAAACCTTTAAAATCGGAATTTCTCTCTGCAACTTTTGGATTTCTATTTCTAACTCTTCAGTCAATTCGCCATCACAAACTAAAATGATTTCTGTCGGTTTAAGGGTCTGCTGATAAGAACTTAGTAAACTTTTCCTTAAATTTGTAGGAGTCTCTTTTTTATAGACTGTCGTTAGAACTGAAAATTTCATTTTATAACTCCTAAACCTAATTTCCAAATAACCAATCTACAATAACTGAACGGTAGGGAACGACATGGTACCAGTCAGCTTTAAAATAAACAATGACTAGAAAGATTGCAGCATAAACCAATATTACCAAATAAAATAAAATCCACTGAATTTTTTTTTCACCTATTTTAGATAAAATCATGGGGATATATAGGCAAATAAAGGGGGTAAAATAGTGTGCGAATCTGCCAAAAAGACTTGTTTGCAATGTTGACGCGGTAAATAAAAAGGAGATAAAGAACAAAGTTCTTATAAATTCTTCTTCAGTCGATAACTTCTGTTTTCTAATCACTACTTCTCCAAAGACCAGAACGATACCATACCAAATTGTTAAAAATACAGGTGCCCATTTATTGCTTTCCAAAAACCATGATGATTCCAGATAGGAAGTATACTGAGGGAAGAAAGAAATAAAGATAGTGGCAATTTGTTTGATAAAAGGTAAGATGATTAGAAATGCAAGGAACACAAATTGGTATATTCTTTTATTTAAAACGATTTTTTTAAGGGGGAAAAACAAGAGGCAGACGATACCAGATGTATGAAATAAGGGAGTTAGTAAGATAAATACCCATGCTAAAATCTTCTTGTTTTTTACTACGTAGTGAAACCCTAAAAAACTTAAAGCGATCGCTAGACCTTGCCTGATATTTGATAAAGAATAAAAAAAGAGTCCTAACGAGCTGAAGTAAATCAGTAAACTCATGTAAACATTTTTAGAATGCTTATAAAGCACAAGAAACCAGGCAATTAAAGTTATAAAGGCATAGGAAAATAATAAAAATGGATAGTGCTCACTAAAGTTTCTTAGGAAAATATTACTTACTAAATAACCAAGTTCAAATCGAGAACGAAATAGATTTGATAAATCCGGAAGTTGTAAATGATTCGATTCAAAAATATGGATATAAGTTCCTAAGTCTCCTCCGACGCTAGAAGTACGAAAACCCGCAATGATTAAAAAAAAGAAAAAAGTCGGAAGAACAAGGAAACCTAACTCTTTTACTTTATCCTCATATTTTAATGAGAAAAAGGCAAGGAAAGAGATATAGACGAACATTAAAAGATAGATTGTCATTTTTTCTCTCCTGCCTTTCAAATAGTTAGTTTAATAATAGTAATAATAGGTATCTTTATGTGAATCAATTTTATTCATTATCACACCAAGTAGTCTAGCTCCAACATGGTCTAATCTTCTTTTTGCTTCTATTATTTGTCGTCGTTTTGATTTTTTGATATCTACTACCAGAAGGGTAGCATCCGAAATACTGGCTAAAACTTGGGCATCAGTTGCTGCTAGCAAGGGAGGTGTATCGATAATGACATAGTCATAAAAATCCTCAAATGCTTTAAGTGTTTCATCCATAGAAGAACTAGCTAACATCTCAGAAGGATTAGGCGGAACAGGTCCTGAAGTCAGTACATCTAAATTCACATCATTTATCGTCAAATGATTAATAGAATCTACTCCTGACTTCTTTAATAGAAAGGTACTGAGTCCTTCAGTGTTATTTAGCTCGGTTAATTTATGTTGAGTTGGTTTACGCATATCCGCGTCTATGATAATCACTCTTTTCCCCTGTTGGGCCAAAGAAGCGGCAAGATTGATACTGACTTCACTCTTGCCTTCATTGGGGTTGGCACTTGTAACGACAATGATTTTAATATTTTTTCCAAATTCTGAGAACTGAAGATTACTCCTTAAAGTTCTAAAGGACTCAGCTACGATGGATTTACTGTTATGAATAACTTCGATATGCATGTCACTCACCTCTTCTCTTTCTCTCTATAGTCGGAATCATCCCGAGAACAGGTGTTCCCACTAACTCTTCCAAGTCTTCGTAAGAATCAATCGAATCACTCAGTACATATTTGATGAAAATAACATTAAATCCTACAAAAGAAAATACTAGAATAGATACAAGAAGATTCTTCCATAGAACGGGATAAACTGGAGAATCACTTCCCAGTGCTTCTGTAACAACTGACAAGTTGTCGCGCCCTAATCTATCTGCTGTAAATTTCTTGTACTGAGACACATACTCTTTAATATAACGTTCTGCTAAGTTTCGATCTAGCGCTCGTACTGTTACTGTTACCAACTGAGATCCTGAGTCATTCGTTAATTTAACAGACTTGATTTTTGAAATTTCATCTGGTGATAAGCTTAATGCTTTATTGGTCTCATCTTTTACAGGGGGAAGATCTGCTATCTCTAAATAAGTCTTAGCTTGTCTTTGAAAGAGGTTTATAGCTTCAATCGTTTGCGCATCATTATTTTGCCCATTTGTTTGACTTGAAGTGTTCTTCATTATGAGCTTAGAGGATACACTGTATATAGGAGAAATGATAAAAACAGTATATAGACCAACTGCTGTCGTCCCTACTATAGTAAATAGAAGTAAAAATAGTAGTTTGCTTTTTATCAAAGAAAAAACTCTATTAATATTTTTATTAAAAATAGTCATATTATTGTTTGTTTCCTTTTATTTATTTTTTCTTTCTTAGAACTACCTAGATCCGTTCCCGGTAACCATCACTTTAATTGTTTTTAATAGTATAAGAAAATCTAACTTGATACTTTCGTGATTGATATAGAATAGATCGTAGACTAATTTATCTTTAGGAGTTAATTCATAACCACCATTTACTTGAGCCCATCCTGTGATTCCTGGGCGAACAGCTAAACGTTCATTAAAATTAGGGATATCTTTCAAAAATTCATTGATAAACTCTGGTCTTTCTGGTCGTGGCCCAATAATGGACATCTCACCTTTAATCACATTGATAATTTGTGGTAATTCATCAATTCGTGTTTTACGAATAAAACGTCCAACTTTTGTAATGCGTGTATCATTTTTGCTCGCCCATTTATGACCGTTCTTTTCAGCATCTTGATACATGGAGCGGAGTTTATAAATTGAAAACCTTCGTCCATTTAAACCAATTCGTTCTTGTATGTAAATAGGATTACCACTTGATTCGATTACAATAAAGATACATGCTATTAAACAAATCGGGATAATTAATAGTAATGAGGGTATAGAAATTAGAAGACCTATAATTCTCTTAATTCTCCTATACATAAGCATCATTCTCCTAGAAAAAACTAAGGCGCACACATATATATGCGTGCGCCACTCACTACGTTGATGCATATATATATATATATATATATAGTCCTGAGTATAAAAAGCTAGAGCTAATAAAAATATGTATATTTACCAAGAATTAAATCATACAGTTCAATATAACATAAAAAAATAAGATTTTCAAGCTTACGTGATTAAAACACAGGAAATACACCTTGATTAAATGTTGCTAAATATTTTTGTTCGATATAATCAACTGAGGATTCACTAAAAATAATTCTTCTGCTCTTTCCTTTCCATACTGATGACTAATCGCGTCAAATGCTTGCTTCATATATGGTGGTCTTGAGCTTAGATTATGCATATCGCTAGCCACACAGTGAACTAGATTATAGGATAGAAAATACTGAGCTCTTTTTTTGAGTAAGCGATACTTATCCCCGAATATTTTAGGCTTAAGAACGCTTGAACTATTTATTTGAGTATAACATCCCATATCTATCAGCTCTTTAACTCTTTTTTCATTTTTTTCTAGTTCAGCATAGCGTTCAATATGGGCAATGACAGGTCTAATACCTAACAATAAAACTTTATTTACTGCATTGCGGATTTCCCAATAGGGTGTATGAGTACTGAATTCAATCAAAGCATATTGTGTATCGTTCAGAGTAGGAATCTGCTTGCTTTCCAATTTGTCAAGAGCATCTTGGGTGAAGTATATTTCAGCTCCATATAAAATAGTTAAGTCAGGCAGTTCTTTCTTAGCAAGTGCTTGAACCTCTTTAAAGTTGGTCATAATTGTATCTTCTGGAGTTTCAAACATATTTTTACGACGATGTGAAGTGGATACAATTGTACGAACTCCCTGTGAAAAAGCTTCTTTCAGAAGAGCTAGGCTTTCTTCAATTGTGCTTGGTCCATCATCTACACCAAAAACAATGTGAGAGTGGATATCAATCATGTAATATTTCCTTATATAATAGAGTTTTGGGCACTGTAATAAATAATTCAACACATATATATAAGCTTTTTGAATAACCTATAAATAATGGTTTATACAGTTTGTTTTCCTGATGTTATTATACTACGAAACATTAAAATAAGCTAGTTATTCTTATAAGATTTTAAAAGTTATCTAGTATAACAAAGCATATATAAATAAGCGTGTTTTGTTTTCGAATAAATCTGTTGAGAATAATAATGACACTGACTATTAAAACTATCACCTACCATGGCATTTCCACGGTAGGTGTTACTTATATCAATAATCGTTCTAAAAATGGTTTAATACAGTTGATAAGAATTCCTTCTATCCAGCTTTCTTGTGCTGAGGATAGATGTTCTGTCTGAAGGCTTTCTTTTAGAAAATCGCGGACTTGTTCTGGTGCGATTTCAAACTCAAAGGCTTTCATTTTATAGAAAAAGTCGAGCAGATGATCTGACAGATATTCAGTTGAAAAGGGAACTTCTCCACTTTTTCGATATTCTAATAAGAGGCGAGCAAATCGAGCTTTTTCTTCAGGAAGCTCACGGAAATAGGAATTGAGGAGCCAGGTCTGCTTCTGTTTTCTTTCAATTGGATCCTGACTGGCTATTCGTTGGTCTTTTTCCAACTCTTTTTGGTATTGTTTGGCCTTGATAGCCCGTTCTGTTCGATTTTTACCAAAAAGTATTTTCTCCCACTTGCGTTCTTCTTGGGTTAGGGTTTCTGTAAAGCCAAAGTAATCTTGATAGGCACGCTCTGCCGGGCCCATGGCTAGAACTAGATTGTCTGCATATTGCTTGGCGATTTTATCCCTCTTCTTGCGCTCCTTCTCTGCTTGGATTCGGAGTTCTTGCTCGTAGTCAATTTTCTCCTTACCTAGCTTGACAAGGTAGAGTTGGTCATCTGGCTTTCCAAGTAAAAAGGGTTTGATACATTTTTCAAGGACTTCCTCCATACGAGCTTTCTTCTTGGGTTCTGCCTTGGTCCAACTTCCTCCTTGAAAGACTTCTAGGAAGAGCTGGTAGTCTTTCTCAGGTGAGAACTGATTTCCACGATTAGGCTTGAAAACACCTTTTTCCCAGAGCCATTTTAGAAGTCGCTCGTCAAAGTCACTTTTGTTAACCTTGATTTTTTCCTTTTTCTGGGCTTTTCTGGTCAGATTTTCAACCTTTCTGAGCAGTTTTTCTTCCTCTTCTAGTTGCTGGTCAAGGGTCAATCGATGAAAATGACGAACGCAGTCGCTACCTATAGGAAATAGTCGTTGACCAGTCACTCCGTTAAAGAGTTCGTAGGCGTATTTGATAGCATTTCCACAGACACAATTGCTACGGCCGATACCGTTAAAAATCAAGGAAACTTCATTCCATTCCTTGGTAGCTTGTTCCCAAGTATCAGCTTTTGAAGCCTGTAACACCGCATCATGCAGGGATTTTCTAACTGGAAGTGTCATGAGGTCTCCTTTCTAGATTATACTTTTACAACTTGAACCTCGTCTTTACCGAGTAAAATCAGGTATTTTTCAATATTTTCAATCGAATAGGATCGAGATAAAGCTTCTCCGTATAGGGCTAACTGACCATGATAGCGAGCAATGAGTTGACTTGGCTCATCATAGCGGTCTGTCTTATAGTCGAACAGAATGATTTTATCTTCGTAAAGTAGATAGCCATCAAGGATACCACGGACAACAAAGTCTTCCTGACTCTTTTGGTCTCGTTTGAGCATGGAGAAAGGTTGCTCGCGATAAAGATGGTTGGTATTAGCGAGAATTTCCTGACCGAGTGCTGTGTCAAAGAATGCAAGAATTTTAGCAAGATTAATCTTGTCTCTAACAGCTGGACTGGTTTGAACTTGTTTGAGAGTTTCTGTCAGGCTAGCAAGGGTTGGTCGCTGACTGAGGTCAATTCTCTGCATGAGTTCGTGGGTAGCACTACCAATCTCAGCTCCAGTTACCTTTTCTTTGGTTGAAAAATCAGGCAAATCAAAGCTGATTTTCTTGTCTACTGACTTTCCTTGACCAGCAATCTCGACACCTTCCATATCCATAACAGGTTCGTAGAATTTCTTGATTTGACTCGGGGTTTGAACACTAGGAAGTTCAATGGCTGCCCGGTGAAGAGTATTATAAACTTCCACTTCTTTCAGCATTTCAAGAGCTTCTTTAATGGTTTCAGACTGGCGATTGTCTGCTTGAGAGCTATCTTGGAGAGGACTTTTATTTTCCAACTCTCCGATAGCTTCTTTAGTCAGCTGATCTTCACCAACAAAACGATAGCTAAAGTTGAGATGATCTTTTGCAAATACTTTACTGATAGCCCAAATCCAATCTTGGAAATTCCTTGCTTGAAGTCTAGTGTTGCTGTTTAGTTTTCCATTTTTAGCTGCTGGGTATTCCTTGCCTTCCAGCTTTTCACGAGAATCCTTACCGACAAGGTAGAGCTTTTTCTCAGCCCGCGTCATAGCAACATACAGTAGACGCATTTGCTCAGAATAGCTTGCCAGCTGTAATTCCTCTTCATTCTGCCTATAGGTCAGGCTAGGAATAGAGAGCTTGATGGTTTTAGGGTAGTGGGCTTCCACTGCTCCTGTCTCCATTTTTGCAATGTATTTGACACCTAGTCCATTTTTACGACTGAGAATGATCTCTGACATGCTGTCTTGCTTGTTAAAGTCTTGATCCATATTGAGGATAAAGACGTAAGGAAACTCCAGCCCTTTACTCTTGTGAATAGTCATGAGCTCTACTGCATCTTTTGGCGGTGCGACGGCCACGCTTGCCAAATCATGCTGGGCTTCTAAAACTTGGTCAATCATACGAATAAAACGAGACAAGCCCTTGAAATTGCTCTTTTCAAACTGGTCAGCTCGCAGTGCTAGGGCATAGAGATTGGCCTGTCTAGCAGGACCATTTGGCAAGGCCCCAACATAGTCATAATAAAAACGGTCGTTATAAATCTTCCAAATCAGGTCATATAGGGAGTGCGTTTTGGCATACAAGCGCCAAGAAGCCAAGATATCCATGAATTGCTTTAGTTTCTCAGCTAGAGCCGAGTGAATCAAGTTTTTCTGGCTGCTTGCCTGTTTTTGAGCATTTACTAGTTTCTCATAGAGATTTTCGTGGACTTTATCCTCTGCTTTCTGAAGGGAAAAACGTGCTAACTCGTCCTCATCAAAGCCAAACATAGGAGACTTCATAAGGGCAACCAAGGCATAGTCTTGAAGAGGATTGTGAATGACACGAAGGGTGTCTAGCATGACTTGCACTTCTAGGGATTGGAGATAATTGTTTTGCTCTCCATCGGTTTTGACAGGAATTCCGTACTCAGATAGGGCGAGGAGAATCTGGTCATTACGACTGCGACTGGAGGTCAGAAGGGCAATTTCTTTAAAGGAAACACCTTGTTCCTTATGTAGTTTAAGGATTTCCTTGATAACTAAGCGCATTTCACCAGTTAATTTCGTTTCTACTTGGCTCTCTTCTTCCTCACCAGAGTCGTCCTTGTCGTAGAGGAGAAATTCTGCCTTGTTGTCTGGATTTGGAGTCAGTTTGGTATTGGCAAAAACAAGCTGGTGCATGTTATCATAGTTGATTTCCCCGACCTCTTGGTCCATGAGACGTTCAAAAACATCATTGGTTGCTGACAGCACTTCTGAACTACTACGGAAATTTTCTTTGAGGAGAATGAGCTTGCCCTCTTTTGGATTTTGCGCATAGCGTTGGAATTTTTCATTAAAAATCTGCGGGTCTGCCTGACGGAAACGGTAGATAGATTGCTTGATATCCCCCACCATAAAGCGATTGTGACCATTAGAAAGTAATTCCAGCATCCGTTCTTGAATATGGTTGGTATCCTGATACTCATCGACCATGACTTCATGGAAGCGCTCCTGATAAGCCTCACGGACTTGCGGGAATTTCTCTAAAATCTCAATGGTGTAATGGCTGATATCAGCGAATTCAAAGGCGTTTTCCTGGCGCTTACGTTCACGATAGGCATCTACAAAATCACTCATGAAGGCTTGGAAGGTCTTAGCTAGTTCCCAGGTATCTCCATGATAACGTTCTTGATAGTCGAGAATGGTTATCTGGTCTGATAATTGTCCTAGTTTAGCAAACTGGGTCTTTCTCTCTTCGTTGTAGGCATCAGCCAGGGGCTTCAAATCATCCTTGCGACTGGCATTCGTCAGAGCTCGACCATTTTTCTCTTTCGAAATTGCGAAAACACGCGCAAGCACTGCCTGATAAGCCTGCCTATCGGACTCTTGATTTAGGGAGCCAATTTCATCCAGAATCAACTGAACATTTTCTAAATAGGCTGCCTTTGGAAACTCCTTGGCATCATTATCCAGATGATAACGAAAAAAGCTTTCCAAATCCCAAAGGGCTTGTTTGATTTGCTCAGTCAATCTTTCTTTTTCACTGGTAAAATCAGCTTTCTCAAAGCCTTTGAGGAAAGATTCACTCAGCCATTTCTGAGGATTGCTGGTGGATTGGAGGAAGTCATAGATTTTATAGACTTGCTGGCATAGCCCCCGTTCATCTTTTCCACGTCCAGCAAAGTTTTTCAGCAAATGACTAAAGGTTTCTTTCTGTTTACCTTGGTAATGGGCTTCAAAGACCTCATGAAAGACTTCGTTTTTTATAAGAAGTTGCTCGCTTTGGTTTTGTAAAATCCTGAAATTAGGCGCAATATCAATCAGATAGCCATGTTTGCCAAGGAATTTTTGTGTGAAAGAGTCCATGGTTCCGATGGCTGCGTTGGGTAGGTCTGCCAACTGGCGGCCCAAGTGTTGTTTGAGGTCAATGTCATCGCTTTCTTGGATTTGTTGGCTGATTTTTTTCTCCAAACGTTCTTTAAGTTCAGTCGCAGCCTTGACGGTAAAGGTTGAGATAAAGAGTTGAGAAATTTCGACACCACGCGCCAATTGGTCCAGAATACGCTCGGCCATGACAAAAGTCTTCCCAGAGCCAGCCGATGCTGAGACCAGGATATTCTGGCCAGAAGTGTAGATAGCTTCAATTTGCTCGGCAGTTTTCTTTTGTTCCTTGCTCGAATGCGCTTCTGCTTCTTGAAGTTTTTGAATTTCCTCCTCAGTTAAAAAGGGAATGGGCTTCATCGATTCAACTCCTCTCTTATTTTTTCAAACCAAGCTTGCTTGAGTTTTTCTCCGACCAGACGCTTGCCATCAGTTAAGTCCAACTTTTCTAGGAAACGGGCTTGGCCCAAGTGGTAATTGGCTTCAAATCCGGTGATGGCTTGATGTTGCTGAACATACGGTGCAATACTTCTGCCATTTTCAGTATAAGGATTAATGGCGAACTGACCTGCTAAAATTTTCTCAGCTGCTTTCTTGTAAAGTTGGGCATTGTAGTCCAGCAGGAGCTGGAATTCCTCATCTGTCAGCTGATTAGCCTTGTTTTTATTGTAAAATTCACCCAAATGACTGCTTTCTTTTTCTAAAAAGAGGCCTTGGTATTTCATTGACTTGCTAGCTTCTACTACTGCACCTGCCAGACTTTTAACGGCCATCAGAGATTGGACAGGCTCAGCCATTTCCAAGTACATGGCACCGAAAAAGTTCTGCTCCCCTTCTCTTTTTAGGGCAGCTAGATAGGTTGGCAACTGGGAATTGAGCCCATTAAAGAAATGAGGAAACTGGAACTGAGTTAGACTAGACTTGTAGTCTACTACTCCTATCGCCCCATCAGCTTTCAATCGGTCAATGCGGTCAACCTTACCTCGTACAAAGACACTGCGCCCATTATCCAATTGAATAAAGGCTTGCTCTTTCCCACCGAAATTTGCTTCTTCTTTGATGGTTTCGATGGCTGGATTATGGCGGAGAATGTGACCAGTCGTCCGTGCAACATCAAGCAAAACTTCTTTGGTAAACTGGGCTTCCAAACTTTCTTGATAAATGGCTTCAAATTCGCGTTCTTGACTGGTTTCTTGGATAGCCTGTTCCAAACGTTGGTCAAAGGAATCTTCGTCAGGTAACTGCAAGGTCCGTTCAAAAATACGGTGCAAGAAATTCCCATGACTACGGGCGTCAGGACGTAGACGTAATTCCTCTTGCAAGCCTAAAACGTAGCGGAGGAAATAACTGTATTGGTTTCGGTAAAACTCCGTCAAACCAGACGAAGACAGGTAAAATTCCTTGTCAGCTGGATAGAGAGCCTGTAAGGTATCCTTGGTCAACTGCTTACTGCTTGGACTGATTGGGAGGGCTGGATTTTCCAGACCTTGCTGTTCTAGTTTTTTACCCATCACACGCGCAAGAACCTTGACAAAGGTCAAATCTTGCTCAGTATCACTCGTCTCGCCCTGCTGGTGATAGGCAACCAGACTGGACAAAAGACTGTGATAGGACCCCATATCTTCCTTAGACAGCCCTTTGTGATTCATCCTCTTCTCTTTCCGCCTAAATCCAAAATTGACCAACTCTTGAAGATAGGCAGATTCCTTGCTTTCACTTTCGTTAAAAAGGCTTGGAGCCGACAAGACCAACTGCTTACGAGCAGAATTGACCAAGGAAAGCATAGTATAGCGATTTTTCTTGAGATTTTCACTGCTGGCAATCAGCAATTGTGCCCCATCTTCTGTCGCTTGGTTTAGTCTCTGTCTTTCTTCGTCTGTCAAAAGACTGGTATTTTGGGCAATTTTTGGTAAATTGTCCTGTGTTAGCCCAATGGCGTAGACAAAGTCAGCCGTTAAGGGTGCAATCAAATCGTAACTCTGCACCAGGACAGTGTCCACTGTTGCTGGAATGGTGCGATACTGAGATAGGCTCATTCCAGAATGGAGCAAGGCTAGAAAGTCCTCTAGATTAACTTGCGAACCAGCAAAAACAGTCGCAAATTGTTCTAAAACATGACAGAAGGCTTTCCAAACTTCAGTCTGTCTTCCCTGATCAAGAGCTTCCATAGTGGCTGTCAAATCTTGGAGCTGCTTGGTCACAGCTCCTTCTTTTAGAAAAGAGTTCCACTTTTGCAAGAGATTTTCAGCCTTTTGTTTTCGGCTAGCAAAAAGAGTCTCAAGAGGGGTTAAAATACGCAGACGAAGAGCATTTAAACGTTCCAAATTAAATTTTCCATGGTGGAATTTGGTGAAGGCTTGCTGAAAGGCTGGCAAGCCATTGATACCAAGATAGCGGATATATTGCTCAAAAGCATCAATATCAGCCTGACTAAGGTCGGTATACAAACCAGTTCTGAGAAGGTTAATCAAATCTTCCTGACGGAAACGATAGCGTTTTAAAGCTAAAATAGATTCGACAAACTGTGTCAAGGGATGATGAGCCATGGATTCGCTTCTACCAAGATAGAAAGGAATCTGATACTGGTCAAAAATCGTTTTTAGAGATAATTGATAAGAAGCTACATCCCCCAAGAGAATACGAAAATGCTTGTAGCTCAGGTCTGAGTTCTCATGTAATTTCTGACGAATGCTACGGGCTACTAACTCCAACTCCTCCTTTTGTGTCAAGCAAGACCAGATTTGCAGATTTTCCCGGTCCTTATCATCGACATCCAAAGTGAGTTCTGAAAAGTCATAAGAAGACTCCAGCAAACGAGAGGCCTTGTCAAAGCTATCCATCTGCTCATGAGTTTGAGAATAATCCAGAGCAGGAGTTTGGTATTTAGAGGCTAGATGATGGAGAAACTCCACACTGGCTTGGTAGAGATTGCCCTCGCTAAAGGGACTGGTATAGGCTTTCTTACTAGCGTAAGCCCCAATAACAATCTTAACACCCTTGCCATGAAGTAAGTCCACAATCCGCTCTTCCTCAGCAGAAAAACGAGTAAATCCATCAATAACCAAGGCGATTTGAGTAAAATCACTACTAACTTTGTAATTCTCAATAGCCTCAATCAAATGGGACAACTGACTTCCCTGAGTCAACTGACCTTGATTGAGGTAGGCCGTTACCTTCTCAAAAATCAAGAGTAAATCGGCTCTCTTGTCCTCATCCGTCAAACTCTCCAAGTCCAAAAAACTCATCTGAGCTTTGGTCATCTCGTGGTAAAGCTCAATCAACTGCTGGATAAATTGAGGATCCTGCTTGATAGCTCCATAAACACGTAAATCCTTAGGATCAAGTTCGGCAAGGCATTTGTAAAAGGCCATCCCAAGACCGATGTCATCTAGACTGGTCTTGGCAGGCAAGTCATTCAAAATCAGATAACGAGCCATTTGAGCAAAGCGCGTAACAGTAATCGCAAAAGAAGCCTGCTGGGACAAGCATTCCAGCACGGCACGTTCCTTTTCAAAAGAAAGAGAGTTGGGAGCGATGTAGAAGACCCGCTTGCCAGCAGCAACTAGCTCTTCCGCCTCTCTGGTTAGAATTTCAGTCAAAGAAGTCCGAATATCAGTATAAAGTAATTTCATCTCTGCCTCATTGGAATTTTTCATTACCTTTTATTATACCATGATTAGCCAGCCAAGTCTGAAAATAATCAGTTCTTGTTCATCCGTTGAAAAGAAAATGCCGGAAAATTCCGACATTGTTTTAGTAAGCTAACTTCCTGAAAATAGGAGTAACCACACATTCCAGAAGGCAGTGATATTGATGAGAATATGAACTAGTATTGGATAGTAGAGACTTTTTGTCATGCGATACAATAGAGCCAAAATAAGCCCTCCACTAGCATAAATGAAAAAAGCAAGAGGTGTTAAAGCGAAATTGATATGAATATAACCGAAAATAATAGCAGAAAGCAAGACATCTCCGTACCAAGGCGAGTTTTTGAAAAAGGTTGTCATAAGCACACCGCGATAAATCAATTCCTCAGCAATAAGGGCGATGAAGCAAACTATGAGCAAAAAATAGGGAAACTCCTGTCGTCCCATCATTTCTATCGTTTCATTCAAAGAAATTTGATTTGAAGACGAGGGTATGAAATAAGACAAGAAGAAGTCCGACATATACGAAATGATGTAGCCCAGTAAAAGGTAGATAAAGTACCTCAACTGCCACTTGAAATGAAAAGTCTTCTTTCCTGCAAAAACTAGTAGATAGATGACCGCTAATAAAAGACCTCCACTCTCCATCCAAAGCAGAATCTGAAAAAATTCACGACTTGCTGGTAGATAAGGCTTTGCGAGGTGATTGAAAATTCCCCAAAACCAAGTTGATTTGTAAAAAATTAAGGACAATGCTAGTAAAATCTGAATAATCCGTTTTTTCATATTAAATCCTCTGTTTTACTTAACTAGCTTATTGAATATAATGGTTTGCTTAACTGTATAACAGGTTTAGTATAGCATATATTGGCGAAATATCCTCTTCAAATCATGAATTGTTATCAAAACATCTTAAGCTGTAAAATCAATTAGCCCCAAGCTTCCTATCAATTTCTTCTCCAAAATATGCTATAATAATACCAAAAGAAAAAGAAGGAAGATCTATGATTAAACTACTAGCCTTGGATATGGACGGAACCCTCCTCAATGAAGCCAAGGAAATCCCACAAGCTCACATCACTGCTATTCACCAAGCTATTGAAAAAGGTGTCAAACTGGTTCTCTGTACGGGGCGCCCCCTTTTCGGTGTCCTCCCCTACTATAAAAAACTTGGGCTTGATCTCCAGAACGAATATGTCATTGTTAACAACGGTTGTTCAACTCACCAGACAAGTGACTGGGGACTAGTTGACTGGCAAGAACTTAGTCCAGCAGACATCGAGTACCTCTATGACCTAGCTGAAAAGAGTGAGGTTCAGTTGACACTTTTTGATGAGGAGCATTATTTTGTCCTCGGTGGTAAGCCTAATGAAATTGTTCAAAATGATGCTAAACTAGTCTTTTCAGACCTGACTGAAATTTCCCTTGAGGAAGCGACTAGTGGTAAGTACCGGATGTTCCAAGGTATGTTTTTAGGTACAAAAGAGCAAACAGATGATTTTGAAGAGCGTTTTGCTGAGGAGCTCTGTCAACGATTTAGTGGAGTTCGTTCACAGCCTGTCATTTATGAAGCTATGCCACTTGGTACGACAAAGGCTACTGCTCTTTCTCGACTAGCAGATATTTTGAAGATTGATTCCTCAGAAATCATGGCCATGGGCGATGCTAATAATGATATCGAAATGCTCCAGTTTGCAGGACTTGGCATTGCAATGGGAAATGCCAGCGATTATGTCAAATCTCTTGCGGATGCCGTTACAGCCAGCAACGAAGAAGACGGCGTTGCGCGTGCCATTGAGAAATATATTTTATAATTAAGAAGCCCAGTTCATGCCAACTGGGTTTTGATATTTAAGAATTCCTAAAACTTTAGAAACTCTTTAGAAATCCTTGAGCTTTCTTTGATTTCTATGCTTTATACTAAAGTTAACAAAATAAATCAAAAGGAGAGAATCATGAAAACAGTACTCGACATTCATGGATTGTCCAAAAACTTCGACAAACAAGCTATTCTTCAGGATCTTCATCTAACGATAAGAGAGGGAGATATTTATGGACTTATCGGAAAGAACGGAGCTGGGAAAACCACATTGATAAAAATCATTACGCAACTACTGTTTGCGGATAAAGGGACTGTTTCCCTCTTCTCTAGCCAATCGGAAAATGAGTGGACCAAGGCTCTATCTCGAGTAGGTTCTGTTATTGAATCACCTGTAGCTCATAATCACTTAACAGCCTATCAAAATCTGAAATATTACTGTATGATTCGCCATATTCCAAATGCTGATCAAGTCATTCGAGAAACGCTGGACTATGTAGGCTTGTCAGATACAGGTAAAAAAGTCTTTCGAGATTTCTCTCTTGGAATGAAGCAAAGACTTGGCATCGCCATTGCCCTTCTCTCCAAACCAGACTTCCTGATCTTAGATGAACCTATCAACGGACTTGACCCAATTGGTATCAAAGAATTTCGTCTGATGATTCAACGGCTCAATCAAGAAAAAGGAATCACCATTCTCATCTCTAGCCATATCTTGTCAGAACTCTATCTCGTAGCAAATCGCTTTGGTATTTTAGATCAAGGTAAGATTATCCGTGAAATCAGCAAAGCTGAATTTGAAACACTAAGTGAGGATTATATTGTGCTTAAGACAGCTGACAAAGAGAAAGCTTGTCAAGTATTAAAAGAACAAATCCAGCTCCAGTTCAAGGTTGTTAATCCAGAAAATGAAATTCACATCTTTGGTCAGGAACAAGATGTCAAACAGATTCTTAAGGAATTAACCTTGGCAGATGTCGCCATTGACGAGATTTACTACGCCCGTCAAAACCTAGAAGAATACTTCACTCAATTGGTCGAATAGGAGGAAAATCATGATACATACCATTCAAGCAGACTTTTACCGTCTTTTCCGTTCCAAAGGATTCTGGATTACAGAGTTCATTCTCTTTTCTCTCATGCTAATGGGCGCAAGTATTGGAGCTACTGGCCATCTGATGGCAATCCAGACAGAAGAGCCAGAAATTCCAACCCATGGCTGGGACGGTGTACAAGCCCTGATTAACGCATCTAGTCAAGGTTCAAACCTCGTTTTTCTCTGTATTATTCTAACTTGTCTAGTTCTCGGTGTTGATTTAATCGGAAAGCTCTATAAAAATAGTTTGACAGTAGGGGGTTCTCGTACAGAGTTTTTCTTTGCCAAAGCCTTTGTAGTAGCTTGTATTGCACTTTTGCAACTTATCATCAGCCTTGTGATTGCCTTTATTCCAGCAACTCTCTTAAATGGATTTGGAACCATGCCTGATGGCTTTATTGGCAATCTACTGATAACCATTTTCCTTCAATTGCTTTGCCTCCTTGCTTGGCTTTCCATTGTTTCCTTCATCCTCTATGTTAGTCATTCTTATCTTGCAGTATTTATTGGATATTTGGTCAGCTCTATCATCCTTTCTATGCCAATGATCATTTTTCCAAATATCAAAATTTTGCCATATTTATCATTGCAGTTTTTCTATGCAATGACTGCTAATAGTGAATCCATTTTCTATACCCTTATAGTTACCTTAGCTGTTATTGTAATCTTTAATCTAAGTGGACTGGCAGTTTTCAAAAAGAAAAGTCTATAAAAAACGACCTCCTCTAGCCTACAGAGGAGGTTTATTTCGTTAAAAGTAAATAAAAACTGATAACCACTGTCCATCTGTGCTTAGTTTCATCTCTGCACCGAGAAGATGACATAATTCCTCAGTGATATAAAGGCCTAAACCAGAAGATTCTTCGGTGTCTGATAGATTTTCAGAATAAAAACGATTGCTGAGATTTTCTATTTTTTTGATGGGCTGTTTGACAAGGTTTGCAATCTCTAAGACAAGCTGTTCCTTTTCCTTTCTCAAAGATAGACGTGCTTCTTCCTTACCATGCTTGAGGACATTTCCAAGTAAATTTTGTAAAATACGATCCAGCAAGTCTTCATCAGTCCTCGTTTTTAAACCAGCTTCAACCTTAAAATCAAGTGTGATATTTGCCGCTTGAAAAACATCATAATAAGCCAGAGTCTTTTTGGTAATAAAAGTCGAAAAATCCACTTCTTCCAGTTTTGGTTTGACAGCTCCTTCCATCAAACGACGATATTCAAGGAGAGCCTCCAAACGTTTGGAAACTAAATCAAGATGCTGGGCGATTTTTTGTAGGTTTTCTGTTTTGTTTTCAGGAGACTTTATCAATTGTTGGGTGTAGCCTGAAGCGATAGTCAGAGGCGTCCGAATATCATGGGCGATATTGCTGATGGCCATATCCAGAGTCTGCTTTTCCCTTTTCATAACCAACCGAGATTGTTCTACTTCCTGAAATAGATTTTCAATCTGCTGGTAGAGCTGTAAAAAATGTTTGGAAAAAATGCTGACTCCGACTCTTTTCATACTACCCGTAAGAATCTTGTCTTCAATCTGTTGACTCAAGTTTTTAAGTGCTAGATGGTATCGAATCAATGTAATCGATAAAATAATTAGGAGAACCAGTAGGATAAAGATTATCATGTAGGTCATTGCTTATCTCCTTTTAATCTTACCCCAACTCCCCAAATGGTTTCAATATATTCCTGATTTGGGTCAAGCTGGTTTAATTTTTTACGAAGATTACTCAAATGCGTATTGAGGGTATTATCTCCAGGTAAATAGCTCTCTTCCCATACCATTTCATAAAGTTCTTCCTTGGTGAAAATTTTCTTTGGATGTTTAAGGAGAGTTTGGAAAATCAAGCATTCTTTCTTAGCCAGGCGAATAGTTTCCTGACTATTTTTAATTTCAAAACTTTCCGCATCGAACTGGATATTTTTCAAGTTTTGTGGCAGATTTTCAGTTTTTCCTATTTCCATGGGCTGTTTTTCTGCGCTTTGGCGTAATTGAACAGTAACCCTAGCAAAGACTTCGTCCAAATCAAAAGGCTTGACTATGTAATCATTGGCACCCTCTAAGAGGTATTGACTGATCAACTTCTTATCGCTCAAAGCCGTTAGCATAATGACTGGAGTTTGACTTTGCTCCCTGATAGTTTTTAAAACCTGATCCCCATTTTTCCCAGGAAGCATGATATCTAGCAAAACGAGGTCAATCCCCCCTTGGTCAAAACGCATGATTCCTTCTGTACCAGAAAAGGCTTGAATTACCTCATGCTCCTCAGTGAGAAGAGTTCGCAAAATTTCTTGAATGTCACTATTGTCTTCAATAACCAATATCCTAGCCATAAATACCAACCTTTCTGCAACTATTATAGCATGTTTTATTGATAAAGCTTAAACAGAAAAGCTCCTCGCATAAAAGCGCGAGAAAGCCTTGGAGGGTTAAAATATAAAATCCATTTGCTAGATGATCTAGTATCCTCATAGTTGCTAGTGAAAACGAGTCTAGCAGAATGAATCTCTCATTTCTCCCCTACTAGTCCGTAATCCGTTGATACATTTCGGGTCTTCTATCTCGAAACAAGCCCCAGTTTAGGCGTTCGCTTGCTCCCTTGTCTAGGTCATAAGTCGCTAACAGAACAGCTTCAGCTTGTCTTTCAGCTAGCTCTAGAATAGCTCCTGTTTCATCCGTCATAAAGGATGAACCGTAGAAGTCAAGGCTGGAACTCTGCCCACCATTTTCTTCACTAGGAGTGACTTCCTCCAAACCATAACGATTGGCTGCAATGACTGGAACAATATTTGCTGCTGCGTGTCCTTGCATGGTACGCTGCCAATGACCACAACTATCCGTATCCAAAATTGGCTCTGAACCGATGGCTGTAGGATAAAAGAGCAATTCAGCACCATTTAACGCAAGACAGCGGGCTGTTTCAGGGAACCATTGATCCCAACAAATGCCGATACCAATCTTAGCATAACGAGTGTCCCAGACCTTGAAGCCTGTGTTGCCAGGTGTGAAATAGAATTTCTCTTGATAGTAATGGTCATCTGGTATGTGGGTCTTTCGGTAAACGCCCAGCACTTCCCCATCTGCATCAATAACGGCAATAGAGTTATACAAGACATTGCCATCTTTTTCATAGAAACTGATTGGTAAGACGACCTTTAGCTCCTTGGCAATGGTTTTAAAATGCTGAATAGCTGTATTGTCTGTCACCGACTGGGCATACTGGTAGTAGTCATACTGACGTTCCTGACAGAAATAGGGACGTTCAAACAACTCGGGCAAGAGAATAATTTGTGCGCCTTGTTCTGCAGCCAGACGTACTAAACGATCTGCGGTTTGGATATTTGTTGCCACATCCTTAGCGCATTGCATCTGAATGGCTGCAACTCTTACATTTCTCATCTTTTTCTCCTATTCTGGGATTTGTTGGGTGATACAGTGGATATTGCCACCACCTAAGAGAATATCTCTGGCTGGAGTTCCGACAACTTTACGGTCTGGGAAACATTTACTGAGGATATCTAAGGCCACTTGATCGTTTTTATCTTGAAACTGGGGAACAAGGACAGCCTTGTTGGAGATATAAAAGTTTACGTAGGAAGCTGCTAGTCGTTCACCTGCGTATCGCTCTTCTTCTCCTTCTTCATAGATGTAGCCAGGCAAATCCTCTCTGGTTACAACTTGATGAAGAGCTGGAATTGGAAGTTTATGAATGGTAAACTTCCGTCCTTTTGCATCTGTCTCTTGCTCTAAGAGTTCGAGATCTGCTTTTGACATGGCATACTGAGGATCGCTTTTGTCGTCCGTCCAAGCCAAGACAAGTTCTGCAGGACCAACAAAGGCAGCAACATTATCAACGTGTTCATTGGTTTCATCCTGATAAATACCATAAGGAAGCCAAATAACTTTGTCAGCACCAAGGCTCTCTAATAAGGTATTCTCGATTTCCTCTTTACTTAGATGAGGATTGCGACCAGGACTAAGCAAGCAACTTTCAGTTACGAGAATAGTTCCTTGACCATCGCTATGGATCGCTCCGCCTTCTAGTACAAAGGGTTTGGCATCATAAACAGGCATTTCCAAGGCCTCAGCAAAACGACTGGCTACTTGGTCATCATCTTCATAATCTTGATAAAGACCATCAACAGCACCACCCCAGGCATTGAAAGACCAGTCCACGGCTAATTTCTGGCCTTCATCATTGACAAGAATGGTCGGACCTGTATCACGCGCCCAGGAATCATTGGTGGGAATGTCTAGATAAATAACCTTGTCTCCAAGATAAGATTGGGCTTCAGATAGATAGTCTTGCTCCACCAAAAGATAGACTCTTTCCCCTTCTGCTATGGTTTTTATAATCTGGCTAAAAGCCTTTTTAGCTGCCCTACCTTGAAAGGGCCATGAACCTGGTCGAGTCGGCCATATCATGAGGGTACCATGGTGTGCTTCGTACTCTGCTGGCATGCGATAGCCTAATTTTTTTGGACTGTCCATCATGATAATCTCCCTTTAAAATCTTGATAGCCAAAGGCTTTGACTAAACTGCAGTCTCCCTGTTCGTCCATAAGATAGAGACTTGGCAATCCAATACCATTAAAGGTATTATTTTTGACAAAGGAATAAATGGCCATATCTTCAAAATAAAGTCTGTCTCCGATTTGAACTGGATTTTCAAAGCTATAATCACCGATCACATCTCCTGTCAGACAAGTATTGGAAGAAAGTCTATATGTATGGGCTTTTTCCTGTGCCTCAAAGCCATTTCTCAAAGGTGGACGATAGGGCATCTCAAGTACATCAGGCATATGGCAGGTCGCAGAGGCGTCTAAAACCAAGATTTCCATACCGTTTTCTACAATATCCAATACTTCAGTTGCTAGATAACCAGCATTGAGTGCAATGGCTTCACCCGGCTCGATATATATTTCAAGATTGTAAGTTTTTCGGATACGCTTGATTTCTGAAATCAGCAAATCTACATCATAACCTTCTCTTGTGATGTGGTGTCCGCCCCCCATATTGAGCCATTTAACTTGATGTAAGTAGGGACCAAACTGCGCTTCTACTGCTTTCAAAGTTGTTTGTAAATCATCTGAGCCTTGCTCGCAAAGGGTATGAAAATGAAGACCATCCACTAAATCCAACAAATCACTTGGTATCTTGTCTGAAGTTACGCCAAAGCGAGAGCCTGAAGCACAAGGGTCATAAAGCGCGTGATCACCCTGAGTTGAACACTGAGGGTTAAGTCGCAAACCCACGCTTACACCAGCATCCCGACAACGGGCCCCATGCTTACGCAACTGTCTCTCAGAGTTAAAGACGATATGGTCCGTTATCTCCAGCAATTCCTCCAAGTCTGCATCCTTAAAGGCTGGCGCAAATACATGGACTTCACCAGGAAATTCTTCCCTTGCTAATTTGGCCTCATAGAGTCCACTAGCTGTCGTACCTGATAGATACTGACTAATCAAGGGATAGGTTTTGTAGAGGGAATATGCCTTCTGGGCAAGCAAAACCTTGCAACCAGCTTCTTCTTGTACATATTGTAGAATGCGGCAGTTGGCTTCTAACTTTGCCAAGTCAATGACATAGGCTGGCGTTGGTACTTGTTCTAACTTCATCAGTCCACCATTTGTGGATTTTCAACCACAACCCATGGCAAACCATACTCATTCAAAGCTTCCATGAATGGATCTGGATCCAATTCTTCAAGGTTGTAAACTCCAGCTTGTTTCCAAGTACCGTTCATAACCAATTTTGTCCCAATCATGGCTGGAACGCCTGTCGTGTAAGAAATTGCTTGTGAACCAACTTCTGCGTAACATTCCTGATGGTCACAAACATTGTAGATGTAGATGGTCTTTTCAACGCCCTCTTTTACACCTGTAAAGATACATCCGATATTGGTTTTTCCGACTGTACGTGGGCCAAGGCTAGCAGGATCTGGAAGCAAGGCTTTCAAAAATTGGATTGGAACAATTTCTTGGTCGTTAAAATTAATGGTATCCGTACGAAGGAGACCGATATTTTCCAAGCATTTCATGTGGGTTAGATAAGATTGACCAAAAGTCATAAAGAAACGAATGCGTTTTACTCCAGAAATATTTTTAGCCAGTGATTCAATTTCTTCATGGTGAAGGAGATACATGTCTTTTTGTCCAACCTGTGGGAAATCATACTCACGTTTGATAGACATAGCTTCAACTTCGACCCATTTTCCATCTTCCCAGTAAGAACCTGGTGCAGAAACCTCACGTAGATTGATTTCTGGGTTGAAGTTGGTCGCAAATGGATAACCGTGGTCACCACCATTACAGTCTAAAATGTCGATATAATGGATTTCATCAAAGTAGTGTTTGAGAGCATAGGCAGAAAAGACACTGGTCACACCTGGGTCAAAACCAGAACCAAGAAGAGCAGTCAAGCCTGCTTCTTTGAATTTTTCTTGATAAGCCCACTGCCATGAATAATCAAAGTAGGCTGTAAAACCAAGTTCCTTGCAGCGTTTCTCATAAATAGTACGCCATTCAGGGTCTTCTGTGTCTTCTGCTTCGTAGTTGGCTGTATCTATATAGTGAACACCTGTTGCCAAACAAGCGTCCATAATTGTTAAATCTTGATATGGTAAAGCTACGTTCAAAACAGCTTCTGGTTTATAGCTTTCAATCAGGGCAATCACTTCTTCTACCTTGTCAGCATCAAGAGCAGCTGTCTCAATCTTTGTACTTGTTTTGCCTTCCAATTTAGCTTTCAAGTCATCACATTTTGACTTGGTACGGCTAGCAATCATAATCTCTGTAAAGGTTTCGCTATCTTGACAAATCTTTGAAATAGCAACTTGGGCAACGCCCCCGCATCCAATAACTAGTAAACGACTCATTTTTTTCCTTCCTCTTCTTCTAAAATATCCTCAACATACTTGGGCAACATAAAGGCTCCTACGTGTAAGTTTGCAGTGTAGTATTCTGTGAAAAGCTGGCGTTTTTTCCAGCCTTCCTTGTCAAAATCTTTGACAGGGTGGTATTTTTTCGACGCAAATCCAAATAACCAATATCCAGCTGGACTAGTTGGGATGTGGGCCTGATAGACCCGACTGATTGGAAAGGCTTGATTGACCTTGCGGTGCATACTTCGGCAAGCCGACTCATCCTCGTCAAAGAAGGGACTCCCATGCTGATAGATCATGATACCATCTTTCTTTAGAGCTCGATAACTATTGCCGTAAAATTCCTTGGTAAAGAGTCCCTCCGTATGGCCAAATGGATCTGTCGCATCGTTGATGATAATATCGTAATCATCTTCGCAGTTTCGCAAAAAGCGTAGCCCATTTTGGTAGTAAATGGTAACACGAGGATCGTCTAGCCCTGCGGCAAAATCTGGGAAATACTCACGACAGACCTCAACCAGCATCTCATCTGGTTCCACAATATCGATTTGTTCCAGCTCAGGATAGAGTGTTAATACTTGGGCAACACCACCGTCGCCACCTCCAATAACCAAGACTTTCTTGGGATTTGGGTGGACAGCCATGGGAACGTGGACGGTCATTTCATTGTAGACAAAATCATCAGCATCTGAGAACAAGACGTGCCCATTTAAAATTAGTATTTTACCAAAAGCTGGAGTGTCAAGAACCTCGATATCCTGCCATTCACTTTTTCCAGCGTAGAGTTGCTTGGCTGTTCTCAGGGACAATTTCACATCTGGAGTATGAACTTCAGAAAACCATAAATCCATCTAGTTCTCCTTTCTCTTAATGACGTTGATGTGATTGACTTCTGGATCTTCCGTCCCTTGGAGGGAGCAACCACGTTCCTTGGCAAATTGGATATAGTCTACAATTTCTCGTGTAATGCGTTCACCTGGTGCTAGGATTGGAATGCCTGGAGGATAACACATGACAAATTCCCCACAGACTTGTCCGACTGATTCGTCTAAGGTTAAACTTTTTCTCTCTGAATAAAAGGCTTCCTGAGGAGATAACACCAACTCGGGTTGGATATATTCTCCAGCTATCAAGTCCTTCCCATCTCGTGAGTAGAGTCTCTTGATATCCGCCAGAGCACCAACTAATCGTTCAATATCTTGGATACGGTCACCAATCGAAATATAGGCCAAGATATTGCCAATATCACCAAACTCGATCTGAATGTCGTATTCATCGCGCAGGAGGTCATAAACCTCGATACCTGTTAAGCCAATGCCCTGAGTGTAAACTGACAGCTTGGTTACATCAAAATCACATACCGACACGCCATCTATTAACTCTTTTGAATAGGCATAATAACCGCCTATAGCATTAATTTCACGACGAGCATACTCTGATAGTTCAATAACCTTCTCAAAGGACTCTTTACCACGAAGGGACAAGTTGCGACGCGAAATATCCAGACTAGCCATCAATAAGTAAGAGGCAGATGTTGACTGGGTCAGGTTGATTATCTGACGAACGTACTCAGGATTCATCTGCTCCCCGATTAAAAGAAGCGAACTTTGTGTCAAACTCCCACCAGACTTATGCATGGAAACTGCTGCCATATCAGCACCTGCATCCATAGCAGAAATTGGAAGTTTATCAGTAAAATGTAAGTGTGCTCCGTGGGCTTCATCCACTAAAACCATCATGCCAGCTTCATGAGCCATTTCCGTTAAACCTTTGAGGTCTGAACAGATTCCATAGTAAGTAGGATTGTTAATCAAAATGGCCTTGGCATCTGGATGCTCCTTAATTGCCTGCGCTACTCGGTCATTTTCAAGACCTAAAGCGATACCAATCTTAGAATCCACACTCATCTCGATATAGATGGGAATGGCACCACATAGAACCAGCGCATTGATAGCAGATTTATGGACATTTCGTGGCAAAATAATCTTATCTCCTGCCTTACAGGTTGACAGAATCATAGTCTGCACCGATGAAGTTGTTCCTCCAATCATGAGAAAGGCATGGCTAGCTCCAAAAGCATCTGCAGCCAGCTCCTCTGCATCCCGAATAATCGAAATGGGGTGACCAAGATTATCCAAGGGTTTCATCGAATTAACATCAATGCCTACACATTTTTCACCTAGCAGTTCGACCAGTTCTGGATTTCCCCGTCCACGCTTGTGACCTGGAACATCAAAGGGAACAATCCGTTTCTTGCGTAACTTCACCAAGGCCTCATAAATTGGGGCTTGGTTTTGATCTAACTCTTTCAAGACATACTCCTTTCCATATTTGTAGCGCCTCAAGAAGACGAAGGCGACTAAAGGTTGACTCATGAAAAAAGAGCAGGTTTTCACCTGCTCTGCAATCTTCTGACGTTTTTATGTTTGTTTCTGTTGAGTATGTCTGTTCCCGATGTTTCCTAACTCTCTAGTAGCAAATATTACGTACTTTATTGATCGTTTCACAAGATGACGTGTGCTTTCACCACACTAAAAATTTATGAATTAGGATAAGTGTCCTAACATCAACTTATAAAAGTAGGCTTTTAACCCTATCAATAATGTGGTTTTTCAACCACGCTTCGGCATTCAACCCTGCCTGTCCGTAGGCATTTTTTACTCGGGTTTATATTTGCTAGAAAACATCATCCCATTTTCTAAGCTTTATTAATATAACATACTTCTAACACTCTGTAAAGTACTTTTTTGAAAAAATATCTATTTTTGTTCGGAAAAATAATATTTTATATAGATTTGTATAGGTTGTATAATGTGAAAGCGGATATAAAAAGAACTAGTCCACTAGTTCTTTTAAATGTATCTTAACGATTAATGGTAACAGAAAAACGATAGCCATTTAATTGTATAAATTTCACCAAAACGAATAAAGCAGTTCGTTTATTAGCATTGGCAAAAACATGCTTTTTTTCAAGCAATACAAGTAGCTCATTGAGAATAAGCGAGCCACTCATTAATCAGACTAGCGACTTCTCTAGGTGCTTCAGTATAAAGCTCATGGCCAAAGTTCTCTAGAAAAATAGTATCAAAATAATCTGGCAATTCTTTTAAGGCTTCCTCTCTCCATGTAGCTTCATTAGAATAGCAAGGACTGATAAACAAGGTATCTCCCACTTCTCTTTTAAAAGCTTGTATTTTCCTCCGTAGGCGGAGAATCGCTTCTATATTTTCATAATTTATAGATAACTCATATCTATTATACTTCGCATTCCAGTGATAGGACTGTCTTACAGCTTTCTCCATATTTTCTGACCAATGCTTTGCTTCAGATTTTTCTTTAGAAATAAGAACATCTAAGTCCGAAACGACTTGAGATTCAATATAGTTTTTAGTTTCCTCTAACTCTGTATCTAAAGGTAAAATCTTATCTAAATCTAGATAGCCACCATCCAAAAGAATCAGTTTTGTCACTTCATAAAATTCTGATGCAAGATAACGCGCCAAATCTCCTCCAAGAGAATGACCTATCAGACATATAGATTCTTCCTCTACAATCTCATTTTTAAACCATGATTTCAACTCTGTTTCATCTTGAAGATGCTTTTCATATGGATTTAGAAAATAAATCTGCGAATTTAGTTCTTGAAAAAAATCCTTGCTATGATAGACATTGCTTCCCAAACCGCCAATAAAATATTTTTTCATTCTCTACTTAATACTATGCTTATTCATCTTTTGTTCAAAGATAGTCGTGATAATCTGGCGCAATTCTTTTCTTTCTTTTTCAGGAATTTCACCACTAGTTTGAGCTGCTGCGTAGAGCTCAGGGTGTTCAATAGAAATTCGTTTGATCGTACGTGTTGTTGCATGTTTTCTGACGAAAAACGGAATTCGCTTAATCAAGTCTTGTGGGACTAGTGCAAGAATTTTTTCAGCAGTTTCCTTGTCACTAATCTTAGACGTCGTAAGTCCCTTCTTAATCATTTCCTGTTCTTTTTCTGTAAAATCTTTTAATTCCATTCGATTTGTCCTCCTACTTTCTTTAAGTTAGATTATATATTATTTGTAGCAAGACGACAAATAGTCTGTTTGTAAAAAGCTCTCTATACTACAATTTTCCTGTCACTCTTAATTGCTCTTTAATGAAAAATCACAAATCCTTTTGGAGAGATGACAAGCTGATTTTCCAATTCTTGGCAATTGCTTGCTAGTGCTACTGCTTCTTTTTCTACAATATAATCTTCTGTTGATTGGTTAAAGATCGCTTTAAGAATTTGTCCATCGTATTTCCATTCCAAAGCTACTACATCAGCTTTGATTTCTTTTAGGCTATACTTACCATGCTGAATGGTTGCTGACGCATGTTTTCGAATCTCAATCAGCTTCTTCATAAAGTTCAGCATATCATTGTCACTTGATACGCGTTCCCAAGGCATACAACGACGACAATCTGGATCTGGTCCTCCGGTCAAGGCAAGCTCGGTTCCGTAATAGATGCAGGGGGTTCCCTTTTGTAAAAAGAGAAAGGCTAGGGCTGATTTAACTAGTTGAACGTCTTCATTTGCCGTCCACAAGATTCGCTCTGTATCATGCGAATCCAAGAGATTAAACATAACCTCTGAAATCTGCTGCTTGTAATACATAGATTGGCCATTGATTTCATCGATGAATTGGTCTGTCTTCTTAATTCCTCGTAAGAAATAGTCCTTGATACTATCAGATAAAGGATAATTCATAACAGCATGGAACTCATCTCCATTTAGCCAAGGCTGAGACGTATTCCAGACTTCTCCTAAAATATAAAGATCAGTCTTTTTAGCTAAAACTGCCTTGCGAAAATCCTTCCAGAATTGATGGTCAATCTCATTGGCCACATCCAAACGCCAAGCATCGATATCAAACTCTTCAATCCAATAAGTCGCAACCTTTAAAAGATAGCCCTTGACCTCTGGATTGGTTGTATTTAGCTTAGGCATATAGTCCTCAAAACCAAAAGCATGATAGGGTAAGTCTCTCTTATTAGCAAGTTTTTCAGTCGTCACTGGGAATTGTTGAATATGGAACCAATCTTTATAAGCAGATTGCTCACCATTTTTGACAACATCTTGCCATTGAAGCGATTGCGAACCAATATGATTAAATACAGCATCCAACATGATTTTCATGCCACGCTGATGCGCTTGCTCGACCAGCTCCCGAAATGTCTCCTTATCTCCAAAATGACGGTCAATTTCAAAGTAATCTGTCGTATTGTACTTATGATTGCTCGTAGATTCAAAGATAGGACAAAGATATAGTCCAGTAATACCCAAGTCTTGCAAATAATCCAGATGGTCTATAATCCCCTGTAAATCACCACCAAAGAAATTATCACTTCGAGGTGTGATAGAGGAATCCCAGTCTAAAGTCCCTTCTGGGTTTAATAAAGTATTTCCATTAGCAAATCTCTCAGGAAATATCTGATACCATACCGTATTTGAAACCCAGTCAGGAACCTTGCAGGCATCAATCTCATGAAGATAGGGCAACTTAAATCCGTTTCCAATGGCATGAAGATTTTCTAGAGAATTTTCCACACACCCTTTATCGCCATACAAAATACTTTGGCCTTCTGTATCCTTGAGTTCAAAGAGATACTGGATACGTGCAAAGTCAACTGACACTTCAGCCTGCCAATAATCAAAGATGGCGTCAGAAGTCAGCTTGGACATTTCCTTTGTATCTTGATAAAACTCCTCCATAAAGATAAAAGGGTCCCCATAATGCAAGATGATGCTTTCGATGTCCCCTCTCTTAGTTCGAATCCGAACATGAAGTTTCTTATCCTTATAAAGATAGGCGAACTCCGACTCAGACCTATGGTAAATAGCGCTTAATTCCATCAATTTGTCTCCTGATTTACTTGGTTGCATTTACAACGCAAACGTTTTTATAATTGTGATTCTAGTATACTACTTTCGTATTTTATTTTCAAGGCTTGTCCGTAGATTCTAGTGGTTTGGTTCTATAAATAAAAAAGCAGCCTGTCTTACAACTTGCTACTTTTCAAATGATGATTTACAAATATCTTTCCATCCACTCAATTTTTTTAAAATCCTTATTGTTATTGTGCTCATTTCGATAGGAATCTTGGGAAGAAGCCTTGTAAATACTTAAAAACTGTTCTAGATTTGGAATGCGAAAAGTGATGTTTTCGAGATGAATCAACTCTATATCCGATTCCGAAACTCCTGCAAAATCAGGTAAAGAATCGATACTTCCGAATTCAACACTCATACCATCTTTTTTGAATTCATGCTCATGAATATCTATTAAGGCATAGCCTAAGTGTTTCATCACTTTCATTATCTTGTCCCACTCATAAATTCTGAGATGATCAGGTGCTTCCCACCCTCTAGGATCACCAGGCACATGAATGTCAATGTCAGACGGCCTCCATTCTTCATTTGAACGGTATTCAAAACCCAAGGACCCCATGAGAGTCGGTGTGATTCCGATTTGGTTTAAATGAGAACAAATTGTTCGAAATTCATCAAATAGAGAATTCATTCCTCCTCCAATCGTTGATATAGAACTTAATTTCGTTGTGAATAATAAACTAATTTTTACCTTCTACTCTTTCGGTTTTGAAAATACTTCTACTCGCTGAGCTAGGACTTTGATTTCTACAGGTAGGTTATCCGATTTATCACCGTCAACATCTGACTCCAATTCACTATCTGAAGAGATTTTAATATTACGCGCTCTGATATACTCAATATTATCATTTGCGACAACATCCCCTTTTAGTAAATCAGGAATGACGGATAATTTAGAGAATATAGAGGCATCTTTTAAGATCAAAATATTGGCATATCCATCTTTGTTTTCTTCAAAGATTTTTTTGTCAGCGAAGTAATTTGTCAAGAGAACCAAAACATGGCTTGCTTCACCAATATAATTTCCATTTTCTGTTTCAACCTTAATGTTAAAAACCTGATCCGTCATCACAGACTTCATGGTATTTACAGCATAGGCTAAAATACCGAATTTTGTCTTATCTTCAATTTCAACATTGTGAATCGCTTCAGGAAGAGAACCGATACTAAAGATATAGCCAAAATAGTTGTCATTCGCTTTTCCGATATCAATCTTGTTGGTTAAATCAAAATCGAGTTCATCAATCGCGCCATCGATGTCTTGATTGATTTCCAAAAGTTTTGTAATAAGGTTACCCGTACCACCAGGGATAATACCTAACTTAGGAATGTAGTCTCTCTCAGCGATTCCCGAAATAACTTCATTGACAGTACCGTCTCCACCAAAAACAACTACTGCATCGTACTGTTCACGAGAAGCTGCTTCGGCAAAATGTGTTGCATCCAGCGCTTTTTCGGTAATTTTGGTTTCCACGTGCTCAAAGTATTCTTTTGCTTTATTCTCCAACTTTTCTTTGTAATCCAAAGCCTTTTCCCCACCAGAAGTAGGGTTGATAATTACCATTACTTTTTTCATTAATTTCTCCTTAATCTTCGCTAGAAATGGTTGCATTTCATCGTATGTAACAAAATGTACTCTCATTATACAATGAAAATACAGAAAAGAGAAATATGAAGTACTGGAAATTAATCTGCTTCTATTCTATTTTCCCATCGTCTAACTACATCCTTTAAGGGTTCATCCAAGTAAGAATAGGCCTTTTCCTTGATCCAATCAGGAATGCCATATGCCGCCTCAGCTATGCTACCAGTGATTGCGGCCAGTGTATCACTGTCGCCACCAAGTGAGATGGCGTTTCTTATCGCATCTTCGAAGTCTCTACTTTCAAGAAAGGCGATAATGGCTTGAGGGACAGTTTCCTGACATGTTTCGTTAAAACGATAATTAGGGCGGATTTCATCTAAAGTTTTAGATAGATTGTAGCCGTATTCTTTCTCTATATAATCCTTAATCCGTCTTTTACACTCTGTTGGATTGTCCTTAATTGGTTGCTCGTATTCTCTACAATAACCACCATAGTAAAAACGACACAAAAAGATAGCATCAGCTGTAGCCAAAGCGCCTTTTATACCTTCTGGATGATTATGAGTTACCCCTGCAGAAAGACTCGCAAGTCCTCTAGATGATGGCCACGTACTGGTTCTCGCATAGACACCACAGCACATGACCCAAGCACATGGAGAAACACGCATAGCAGAACCATTCCCAAAACTATAATAAGATTCACGGTTGTCGCTATCAATCCAGTTACTAAATCTAGCACCATATCCTGCATCGGGATACATCTTGCCATATTTTTTCATAGCATCAATAAAGTCATCCTTGTGACCACCATTCATAATAGCCTCAGCAACTGCGCAGGTCATGACAGTATCATCCGTGAAAAAACAATCCTTCCCAAATAAAGGAAAGTCCTTCGTTTTAATATTGTTCCATTCGTAAACAGAACCGACAATATCTCCAATAATTGCTCCGAGCATCAGATTCCTCCTTGTTCATTTTGATGCTTTCTATTTGGGCTAACTAACATATTTTTTTAGAAAATAATGTCATGTTTTATTTTAAAAACATCATTTTTTTCAAAATAGGGTTTTACCATTTCTTTCCATCTAGCTCTATGAAAATTAATTGAGTTTAAAGGAGAGAGGCCATAATTTCCCAATGCATAACCATCATTCACTTCAACAACAAGTGTTCTGCCATCAAATGAATTTTAGAACTTCACTAATATTATATCTATAACAGAAAATCTTTTCCTTATTACTCTTTGTTCAAAGATTCCAGTATTTCTCTATAACCTTCGTAGAAACGATCTCTTGTAACTACCTCACCAGGATATTTCTTTTCAAGAAGTAGGAATATATCATTTGGATTAATTCCTTCATCTAAAAAATCTTGATACAGTGGGCTACATAACCTCATTTCACCTTTACTTGAAAGTTTTAAAAATGTTCCATATATTGGAATCATTGACAATAAATTGTATAGACTCTTTTTCATTGTTTTCCTTTTATCTAAGTTTATTAATTTAATCAAATATAACTACACTATCATTACTGAAGTTATTAAAGGTAAGATTTAATTTATCATAAACTTCTTGAGTTTCCTTATAAATCTTATCCGAAACATATGAGGCTCTCAATTCGGATTTCTCAATAAGCACCCATTTTAATTGAGAGTATGAATATTTTGCAAAAGTAATCCATTGTGCGTAATTTATAGTCATAGGATTTTTTGTAAAGTAGATTTTCCCTGCATTAGCAGATGTAGCTGTAGAATGTCCAATAAATAGCATCGTATGTAATTTTGGATGTTTTTCTCTATCCAACGAAAAAGGGATAGAATTTTTTAATGAATGTCCTTCGTTGATTCTCTTAAGAGAGTATCCAATTCTGACTATAACTTCAACAATCATTGTAGAAATAGCCATACTACTAAAATGAATGAAATCATAGCCTTCGTAATACATTCCTTGTACTATTTCTGCTATTGTTTGATCCTCGTCACCAATTTTTCCAAACTGAAGCAAATTAAATAATCCCATCAATGGTGCAGGTAATCCCATTGATGTCGTAATATCAGATTTAAAATGAATTATCTGTTTTGCTATTGCTGCAAAAATATCACTTTCTTTTCTATCTGTGTAATTATCCATAAATTGAGATACTATTTTCCCAGTTTTATCAATAGTAGTCATCTTACCATTTAGAATATCACATACACCAATTACTAAACCAAGAAGTGGATCATGTCCAAGAGATAACAATCTATGATAATATGCAGATAGTCCATTAACATTTACTTTAGTATGACGATTATCTTGAGCATCAAAAGGGACTTTACTGACCTTTGAATTTGCCAACTTTTCCATTTCTTCTTCAGGAAATCGTTGATTAAACCAGTCTCTTACATAATTAGATAAAGGGCCACCTTTTAAACCATTCGGAGTTTTCTCAGGTATTCCAATTAAAAGAATATCAACAATCGCTGCTAATATACCAGCTCCTGCACAAATCGATATATCAATTTTATCAAGTTTATGAATGTCGTTAAAATCATCCTGTAATGATTGAATAACTGTCTGATTAAGTTCCAATTCTTCATTTGTGAAAAGTGCATCTAGTTCATTCATTGAACCAACTTCGCACTCCGCTTTTATTACTAAGTCTTCCCATTTAGGTACAACGATAGTTTGTTTTTTAGTTTCGGTATCTATTATTGGTAAATCAGTCAGAGTATAGCCTAGCTCTCTCAATAATTTTTCACTTTCCTCTATACGTTCTTCTGCAATAGACATATCGGGTCTGTTTATTAAATCTAACTCTTTGGTTTGATGAGTTAAAATATTATTGAATTTTTGTTCTTCATCAGAATAAATGAATTTACTCATTATTAGTCCCCTATATCGTTTTTCAAATCTTTAATTGCTTGAGTTAGGAGGATATTTAAACTCTGTAAATAATCTAGGCGTTCCTTATCAGCATCTGCCTCAGTTTTCAGAGCTTGTATAATAGCTTCATGTTTTTGCAATGCTTCTTTATATAACCGTTCTTTTTCCTGTTTAAGTTGTTTATTTTTTAGATTAGAAGCTAATAATATACCGCCTCCGGCTAATACAACGACTGGAGCAGCCATTACAAACACTCCAGCTACCATACCACCTCCAACGACACCGCCAATAGCTGCAAGACCTGAAGTAATGCCAGCCGCTGATAACCCTACAGTACCTAAACCATAAAGAGCTGCGAATGAACCTATCCCACCAATACCTGCCCCCAATGCACCAGCTAACACTTCTGGAATTGGACTCTCTCTTATTGTACGTGTTTTATCATTAAGAGCTGCCGCTGCTTCATTAATTATATTTACAACTTGTTGTAGTGATTCTACATTTTGAAATACTGCTTCTTTACTCATAACAAATCCTCAATCTTTTATTATTTTAATTATACCATGTATAAATTGAAAAACTGCAACATAAAAGTTACCAATAGTACCTTTTCTCACTCAGATATTGTTCTTTTTGTTCTCTAGAATTTTCATGATTTCTGATTCCTAATAATTCGTCTGTTGAAGAAACTATTGGGTCGATCCAGTCAGCTTTGGATCTAATCCAATCAATTTCCTCTTTACTAAGTTTCCCTACTATCTCCAGTTTATCAGCCATCAGTCTTAAATCATTTGCTGTTTTAAAATCTTCTAGCATATTAAGAAGAGACATTGTCCGCTTCTTCTCTTCTTCGATTCTATTTTTTAATTTTCTTTTTCGCTCTTGTTCCTCTTCGTATAGTCTTGCTTTCTCTTCACGTTCAAGGCGTAAGTTCTTAACTTTATAATACTCTTGGTAAATTAAAACAATTATTTCTGGGATTGATTGTTCAATCGAGAATTCATTAGTATCTTTAATATATTTACCATCTATTATCTTAAATCGAAATTTTCCATTTGGTATATAGTCATACTTCTTTATTCTTGGTTTATAAGCATATCCATTAAACTTAACGCTATCATTGTACTCTGCTAGTTCTTTAGCTTCTTCTTTTGTTAATTCATGACTTACTTTGTCTGTTGATTCTATAACTTCAAAACGAACAATATCCTTATCAATTTGAATATCCCAATTTGGAGTTACATTATCACCAATTCTTTCAATAACAGTAACTAGTGTATCTAAAAAGCGATATAAACGTGGAAGAGAATTTACTGAAATATTTTTTACAAATTTAGGTTCTTTTAAATCATTATATCTGTGTCTAGAATCAAAGTAAGGATAAGAAGCTGCTTTTTCCCTCTTATTCCACTCTGTAATTTTATCTCTTAGATTAGCTACAGATTTATGTAATCTCTTATTTTGAGCCTGGTTTAGGTTTGAAACTGCTTCAATAATACGCTCTATTTTGTCGTCGTCTAAAAAAGATAATGAACTTCTTATACTAGTTGTATCAAGTTTAACAGTATCTTTGTCTTTATCTTCCGAACTCTCCTCTTTATGTATACTAGGTTTTATTCTATTGTTCTTTAGACTTTTTCTATCAATATGAACTTCATTTACGTCATTTTGTGGTAATGGCACAATAAGTTCACTTAAATCTTGTCCAGTATTCTTACGATACCAATAACTACCCTTTGGAATTGGGATTTCAAATTCTTTACATTTCTTGAGTAAGTCAGAATAACTTAAATCATATTTCAATGAAACTTGTTTCGCACTTATCTCCCAGATTTCTTCATAGAGTTCTTCTCTAGAAAAGGTCTTTATCATCTTCATTTGAAACACCTTTACCCTTATATTTTACATCACCGTTTTTATATTTACCAAGCGAAAACGCAAATTCAAAAACTTCTAATTCTTCACTTCTGCATTTTCGCTTAATATAAAAAGTAAATCTTGTTTTAAACCGTTAAATTCCTCTATAATTTTATCTAAACTGGCTTCAATATTTTCAACACGGATCTCTGATAGCTTACCGTGATTGTATGAAATCATTCTTTCGGCGATAATATGATATGACCAACTCTCTGTGAAACGTCTGTCTCTTTCTTCATTATGAATAGCAAAACCAATTGGAAGAAGATTATTTCTAAGACCTATAGCAACTGCCTGTGAACTTATACCTAAATAATCACCAGCAATTTTTAATGTGATTTTATTTAATTTTCTAATATCTTCGTCAGTATATTTCGGCATGTTTGTACTCCTTTGTTATAATTCAAAATACAATATCATCTATTTAAAAATATCTTGATAGTATGCTATTTAGTTGATTTCCACAATAAAATTAATTTGTGGTACATCATACTCTGAAAGTTAATAATCAAAAAATATATTTAATGAAAATGTACTGTTAATCAAAAAACAATCTCTTCAAATTCATAGTTACGATGTTTTCTATGAATTCCAAAAATCTTTTTCGGTAAGTTATCTTTTACTATTGTTCTTTTCATTTATACCCCATTTCAATAAATCTATGTGATTACAATTAATTTTAACTATCTAGAAAATCTTTTAAAATTTCAAAAACTTCATTCCGATCCAATAAAATATCATCATTTTGAGGAATAGTTGATATCACAGACTCAAGTTCTATCACAAAACGGTGCATTTCTGCTTTCACCGTGTCACTTGAGGTTATATTTGACAGTTTTTCACTCCCTAGTAATAAAGCTGTTAATCGAGTAATATCGTTCAAATGTTTTTTAATGGCTTTACTTAAACCTTGAGTACCTGTGGCAGAGCGTTCTCTCATATCCAACCAAGCTTTAGCCTTGAAAATAATTAAACCACGATTACTCAACACCGAGTATCCCTGAATGGATTCTTTTTCATGCACCAATATATTATAATAATCCTTATCCAATAATAAGGCCGACAAACTAGCATCTTCATCAAAATGTAAGGGTGTTTCTCTCCCCTCCTTCTTTAATGGGTATTCTGGTAAAATACTAAATAGTTCAATCATAGAAGGAAACTCAGGTTTATTTGTTGTAAATCGAAATAGCTGTGCTTTTTCATCCTTCTGACTTCCTTGATATTCTCCCAATTCTAAAAAGTGATTCAAGGTATCATAAAATTCCTTATTTTTTAATTCATCAATGATTACCATATCATAATCTTTTGTTGTCCGACTTTTAAATCCTTGCGAGTCCAATACAATAGAGGTTGCAGTCCCTCCAATCAAAACATAATAGTCTTGAAAATTCGCAAACATTTCTTGAAAAATAGCTTTCGTATTAGCTGGCATCATCTTCTCCTAGATACTGTAATATATTACTTTTTAGTACTTCAATCTCTTCCTCCACACGTGGATCATCATCATCTTTTAAGGTCAAATAAAGAGAAATAGGATCTACAAACTGTCTATCTTGATTTTCTTTAAAATCGTTCCAAAATTCAGATACAAAAGGACTATATCGCCATATCTCTAATACCTTGCCTTCTAAAACATGCTGAGATAATGGCAAGGATAATTTATTGAATTGTCTATGCGATATGACATAGCTACTATTTTCATCCGATTCAGCTAAAAAAGTCAAATAAGATAAAGCATAAGTACCACCGTATAGAAGCCTAGAAGCAGATTTTATATTCTCTAAATCTACATTGGGCAATAAGAGCCGTTTTTTGATTGGATTAAATAAATAGGACTCTGATTTTAAGAATAATTCTTTCTTTGATGCAGTATAGGTGTAAAGTTTATTTGGCTTATTTAACCAATCTAAAGTTTTAAAAGTCCTCAAACATCTATAAATCGTTGAGTTTGGAAGTCCAGTTACCTGTGAAAGCATATCAACATCTACTACTTTTTGACCTTTTGTCAATAAAAAGGCAATCCAAGTTAATTGTTCGCTAGGTGTTAATTCTTTAGATGTTGCAACATCATCATTAGCATTCAATACTAATCCCAATGGAGGAAAAAAGAGATTTCCCTTGAAATCTACAAAAGGAACTCTAGCTTGAAGGAGTTGTTTTTTTTCAATGTCTGATAGCTTTGAAAATACCAAAACAACGTCCATGCTAGCTTTTTCGCCCATAATACGAGCTTGAGTAACAAATGAGTCTAAACTTCCTCTTCTCTTTTCTTTAATCAATAAAAATGACTCCTTATGAAACTTCATTTGAGCATATTGAAATCTTTTTTCAAAACTAATTGGTAAAGTTAAAGCTATTTTTTCAACACTTACATTAATATAAAACGATTGAAAAATAGAAATTATCTTTTTAACATTCATTGTTTTTCCTTTTTATCATTTTATCCGTATTTTATCATTTCAAATGAGAAAATGCAAGTTTTTTGATAATAAAAAAGTGACTTACAAAAACTATAAGTCAGCAAAATATTAGAAAATTTCAATTAAAGACTCTCTATTTCGTCGCATAAGCAAAATTCATAGTACTATTGTCTACCTGAGAAAACCGTCTTCATCTACATACCAGAAATGAATTATCTGGATAGACCTCCTTGACAAAAGACACATGACAATAAGGATCAAAGGTCCCATGACTGCCACCGACAAATGAGATAATAACTTCAGCTCTTGGAATAGAGCCTGTTTCACCACCCAGAATTGCAGCGGTTGCCACCTAGTCTTGAGCAATTCCCGTGATGTTGTAATGGGAATCTTTTCCCCATTTCTGTCCTTGAGTTTTAATCCTAACTGCTTGATGCGAGCTGCTACTCCCCAGGTACACTGGCCATAGCATAACAATACCATCGCTACCTCCTGAAATCGAGTTACCATCCCTTCGAACACTTTCAAAAGCCTTAGAATCACTTTGGGCTGTGACTCCATTTGGCTGACAAAAAACCTTTTCAATCTGGTAATACTACTCTGTCTCTCTGGTCTTGCATCCTAGTAACTTGTCTCCTGAATTACCCTCCCAGTAGGTTAGAAAGAGCTGAGCGGGACTAGCTGGACTAACCGTATTTCCAAAGAAATCCTGAAGACAGTTGGTAAAATAGGGACTGTCCTCCCCCAAAAGCTCTAGACGAGTTTTAAGAAGTGCATAAGCCACCTTGACTTTCAGCTTCATGTCCTTATGCTGTTTATCTTCCAAAAGAATCTTTATGAGCTTGTATAAGCGCTCAGACTTTTGATATTGATTTACTGTAATCCATTTCATGAGATACCTACACACTCTTTTTCTCCAATTCACCACTTGGTTGGATTTGAACCAAGCCACTCTTTTCCAAATCAGCCATCACAGTTGTTGCTTCAACAATATCCAGGTCCATTTGTCGGACTAGATAAGAAATCACGATATGACGTGACGACTGTATTTTTTCTACAAAATTTCTCCTTAAACGCAAAAAAATCGAGAACCATATAGAATAGTTCTCGGTTGAGATATAAATATTTATTATTGTATTCATTTTTCTGATATGCGGGCGATAGCCACAAATACACTTACTTCTATGTACCATTTTAGGACTTTTTTGATGTCAAAATTGCCTTTATCTACAAAGACAAAAGCTTGAAATAAAAGATTTTCATCCTTTTACTCTTCGCAACAACGCTACTGCCTCGACATGTGCTGAGAGCTTTCTTCTATACTAATAGACGAAAGGGTGTGAAAATGATT
>ERZ1036435.35-NODE-35-length-132266-cov-11.500397_pt1 | contig 132266 bp, 78 predicted proteins | sample MGYA00514223_ERZ1036435 | MGnify/ENA primary metagenome ERZ1036435 (study PRJEB33795, sample SAMN09464927) | human gut metagenome | host: Homo sapiens | place: USA: Stanford, California | collected 2016-08 | study: EMG produced TPA metagenomics assembly of the...
ATTAGAAAAAAAATGGAACAGGTTTTGAATTAATTAGCATATGTAAAAAAAAAAAACCGTAAAAAAAAATTAGTTATTGTTCTCGGGACATTAAACTAGATATTTCAAATTGCCCATGCAATAAATGGAGACCAGCCACCGTATAGCGATTTCATGTTCAATTCCATGATAAAGGGGAATTGAGATGATATACCATAGATTGATTGCCGCTAAAAATTCTTGAGGGACAATGAGTTTTAAACGTTCAATAAAAAACTCGCCAGTGAAACTCTAGTCAACGAATACCCACAGAATCAAAAAGGATTTAATGTAACTTGTTAAAATTAGATTAAAAAAGAGTTAAAGTTTGTAAGGATTTAATTTAAAATAATAAAAAGGTAAATGGATTTTTTTATATTTTAATGAACTTACAACAACATAGCGATGGCAGCGATGGCACCAGCACCCATACCAGCGGCAGCCTTAGCAGCACCGTTAGTGGTTTGAGCTTGGATTTGACCGTCGTTGATTTGAGAGATAGCAGCCTTGGTTGGGGCAGCAGAAGAAGCAGCAGCAGAAGATGGCTTAGCAGAAGAAGCAGCAGAAGAAGCAGAGCCAGCTGGGGTGAAGTCAGCAACAACGGAACCGTCCTTGGTGGATCTTGGGGAGATGACAATGTCAATAGCACCAGTACCTTGAGCAGTGGAGAACTTGTATTCAGAACCAGATGGGATGGCGAAGAAACCAGAGTTACCCTTGTAGGTCAAGTGGCTACCGCTTAGAGCGAAACCAGAAGTACCTTCGGATTCAGAACCGGTCTTGATGGAACCGTCAGAGTTGACGACAGCGTAGGTGTTGTCAGAGAACTTCAACTTACCAGCGTCAGTGACGGTACCAGCGAAAGAACCACCGGACTTCAAGACCAAAGCACCGTTTTCAGAGTTAACTGGGGTGTTTTGGACTGGAGAACCAGAGTGGATAGCCAACAAACCGAAGGCTTGGGAGTCAGCAAGAGCCAACTTGGCCATGGCGATCAAAGCAACAGAGAAAGCGGTAGTGAATTGCATCTTTATTATTTGTGTTGTGTGTGTGTGAGTTTGTAAAAAAAATAAAAAAACTATTAGCGAGTGTTTGGTTTTTTGATTTTTTCTTGATCTTCTTTTAACATCGAAACAAATATTAAAGTAAGAGTTGCAAGAAATCTACCAGAAGGAAATTCCGCTTGCTTATATATCTTTTTTTTCTTTCACTCTTGCGATTTGATAATTGCACTGGCTATATGAGTTCCCCCTTCACATCAATCATTTTGATAAGAATTTTTTTGTTTATTGTTTCCCTCCCAAAATTATACTATTTTTAATAGCTTTTTAGCATAGGATCTTCTTGTGAACCCCCCCCCCACCACTCCGATTGTGCACAGTATTCTGTGCGATATGGCTTCTTGGAAAAGTAATACGTAAGTCAGTAATCCAATAGAACTTCTATTTCTAATAGCTTCTATTTCCATTTCCTATGAAATAACCGCAGAGAACTGAGAAATAGAATGAACGATTCCGGATATGTGGAAAGGGGGGGTATGGAAGGAAAAGGATTGATTACGGCAGAGTGTGTGTGCAGCATTTACTGTGTGAGCTCCTGGCCAGCGCTATCCGTCATGTTGCTGCTCCCATACTAAATTAGAAGTATTTTTCCACTTCTATTGAGCAAATCGAAAAGTTGTTTTGGGCAGGAGGGACTCGATTACGCAATTATGTTATGCACACTCGAGTCGTACTAGCATTTCTCTCTTGACAAACCCATTGTGTTTTGCGTGTATGTGTTTGTGCCTAGTGTTTGTACGTGTTTCTGGTGCGTGTTCGTATCCATTTGTGGATGTTTTTCAATTTCTATGTTTAGCAAGGTCTTTATGATTGGGAAGCACAGAAGCTAATTACCGGATTAGGAGGAAATTAATTTTGTGTGCCAGAAACGCCCGCAGGTTACCTACATATTAGCTAATTTTATTTGTAGAGTGAGATGAAAGTTTCGGTTCGAAAAGTTGTTGTTTTTTGATAGCTCCAGACAAAGTGTGCAGCGCTGTAAATTTTCAGAGAGCGTTGGATAATTGCTGGGCACGGTCTTGTAAGTTAGTGCTGATTTTCATTTTTCTTGTAAGTGCCTTTCTTTTTCCTTCTCGATTCTGCCACACAGACAGACTGTCTACGGGTGTTTCAGTTTGCTTGCTGGCTTCAGTTTCAGCTTTAGTTTGTATTTCTTCTTCTTTGTTTTGGTTTCATACACGGCCGGTTCTAACACCACGCCATTCCCGCCACCCGAAAATGGAAAGGCGAGAGTTGTACCACAAACTTTCGATCCCAAGTGCATAGCCATCCGAGTTCAATAGATACATAATTGTTCGTGCGACTGTTTCTAGCCGTTCCAAAAAAGTTGATGTGGTGGATGGATGGAAAGCGTAGGCCGGACACAGGATAAATGGAAAGCAACTTCTGTGTCCTGCGGTAGTTGAATGCTAGTCTCGGTGTTTATCACTTGACAGCGGGCCATTGTATGTGTGCGTGTGCTTCTTACTGTCTCTGGCGAGGAAGGTGTGACTCCGGTTTCACCTGGAATTCCAAAGGAGCAAAACACTGTCAAAATAGGATTGGTGTTTTAAGTTATCTGTCTAGAACCGTATGCAGGAGAAAATACAGGAGTAGACTTCCCCCCACCCCCACACAAAATTTTCTCTCCTCGTCAAGAGATATCCCTTCGTGTTTCAGAAGTGCCATGTATCCACATCCACACACACAATGTAACCACTAGAGGAAAAATGACGTAATGCTAACTTTCCACACCTTCTCCCGAGAGTTCTTTCACAGGAGAAAGTGAAAGCATATATTACTACTTCACCAGAGAGCCAAGGAGAAACAGAGGATTATGGGACAAACTAATTATAGTAGTTTCTGTTGATTTGTTTTTTCAATGGATGGCATCTGAGTGTTCGCCTAGACTTGCTAGCTTGTGGGATGCACGGCATTGCGCGGTATTTTTTTTTTTGCTCTACGCAGGTGCTGCTTGAAGGTAAATTAAGAGGTTATGCACTATTAAGGAATAAACCCCAATAGCCATTTCTTACAATATGTATCGGTGACAAAGAGAATCGATGATCTAAAGGAACAATGGCTAAATAAAAAAATATAGAACCTAAAATATTCCTGAAGGCCAATGTTATAGAAAACTACATAGCTTGACAATAAAGCAGTTAGAACCCTTGCAATATGCAAAGAACGATTACCTTACCTATTGATCTCACCTGCAAGTGGAAACTCGACCTAGATTGATGCAAAATTGATCATGGAAGTTGAGTTGATTGAGATGTTGGGACGAGATTGTGATAGATTGAACTTCAAAGAGTGAGAAAATAGTGCTGTTTCTTGTCTTTGTCGGTCCTATGTGTGTTTCTGACTCCTAATAGAGTGGTTTTTGATCCCACCTAACACCTTTAACTGATGTCGAACATGTATTGGGTGGGGGGGTTCTTTATTCTCCATCCCACTTTTTTTCTCTTACAAATCATTTCCCAGATGCAATTTTCTTTCCTGATCGATCACTCATCGCTGTCTTCGATCTTGATTTTGGTTTTAACTTCTGACGGTAATAGCTCGTTGCCATACTCTTGAAAATAAACTTGATAGAATTTATTGTTTAAATTTTATAATAAACGAAATGAAGGGTATCTATATGACATTAAAATATTTGTAGTAAAAAATATTATACTAAAATTATTGAGAATTTCTCTATTGCAAGCAGATCAATGCTCGACTTTTTTTGCATGCGTAAAATTGTATATTGAAGTGAAAAAAAGCTGATAAAATTAATTTATAATTTTATAACTTACAACAACATAGCGATGGCAGCGATGGCACCAGCACCCATACCAGCAGCAGCCTTAGCAGCACCGTTGGTGGTTTGTTGGTGGATGGTGGAGGTAGCTTGGATTTGACCGTCACCGATTTGAGAGATAGCAGCCTTGGTTGGGGCAGCAGAAGAAGCAGCAGCGGAAGATGGCTTAGCGGAAGCAGAAGCAGAAGAAGCAGAGCCAGCTGGGGTGAAGTCAGCAACAACGGAACCGTCCTTGGTGGATCTTGGGGAGATGACAATGTCAATAGCACCAGTACCTTGAGCAGTGGAGAACTTGTATTCAGAACCAGATGGGATGGCGAAGAAACCAGAGTTACCCTTGTAGGTCAAGTGGCTACCGCTTAGAGCGAAACCAGAAGTACCTTCGGATTCAGAACCGGTCTTGATGGAACCGTCAGAGTTGACGACAGCGTAGGTGTTGTCAGAGAACTTCAACTTACCAGCGTCAGTGACGGTACCAGCGAAAGAACCACCGGACTTCAAGACCAAAGCACCGTTTTCAGAGTTAACTGGGGTGTTTTGGACTGGAGAACCAGAGTGGATAGCCAACAAACCGAAGGCTTGGGAGTCAGCAAGAGCCAACTTGGCCATGGCGATCAAAGCAACAGAGAAAGCGGTAGTGAATTGCATTTTTTATTATATGTGTTTGTATTAAGCGAGTGTAAATTGGTTACTGGTTTTTTTTATGATAAATACAACAAGAATAAATGAAATTGATTTGAATTTGTTAAATTGATTAAAGATGCATCCCGTTTATATATGTTTTTTTTCCAACTTCAGTGCTGTAAAAAAATTTATGAAAATGTTTAATTCCTAGTATTTGTTTTGATTTGTTTTTGTTTGTTTTTCTGTCTATCTGTGTATCTGTGCAAAAAAACTTATGACATGTTGTACTATGTGTTCTCCCTAGGATGTAACCTTGTTTGATCCTGTCTAAGAACCTGTGCGAGAATCCTTTAAGATGTTATTGTTCTTGGGGGGGCAGATATAATGAGATCCCAAGTGCATACACGGTATATTGCCACTCACTAAGACGGGCAAATAAAAATCTCTCAGAAAAAGATAAGAAAACAGCTGTAGAGGCTATTATGCCGTTATTACCCAATCGAATTTAGTCTTCTATATTTGATCTGCTACCTTTGCGTAGCTTCTATTCCCACATAGAGCTTTTTCCCAAGTGACCCGCGTTTTCTGATATTTTCTTTTGGCATTTTGTATCCACTCCTCTGCCTTGTCTTCTTCGCAGGTGACCCGCGTTCCTTTTGTTTACCCCTTCCAATCTCTTGTTTGTTTACCTTTTCTCGAACTTGGTCTCTACCCGTTCGACACCACTTTGTTCAAGATACGTAACTCACCATGATTACTTTTCTAGATCCGTCGTGCGTGTCCTCTACAACCCTATCCCTTTTCGCCACACTATATGATAGTGTGTAAGAATAGTAGAGTAGTAGTTCCCGAAGTCCAAAGGTCCACATACAGTAATGGGTAAACAAGGAAGGGACTACTATAAATGGGAATTACACCCACCGTCACTACGCTAACTGCGAAACAAGTCAGGAGAAAAAAGAAATTGCAACCCTAAAACTGTATTTGACCCTGTAGTATCACAGCGTGCCGTTAGGGTTTACGTGTGAGTCCCCCCCCCACTTCTGAATCTACGACCTATCACACATCTCTTTCATAGGGAGCTTTTTCCACTGTACTGTTTCGCGATGGTTAAGGGCCACCATGTTCATTAGCTCCCTAGTAATGTCTTCATGACGTAGCCTAAGGAACTTGGGAAGGACCAATGGGTTTATACGTGGGCAAACTGTTTCACGTTGAAAGTGCTCCATCCTCGTCTTTGATCCCTCTAATGTCCGTATGCCCTGTAAAGGGTAATGGCATTACTACGTTGGGTTGTCGCGTCGTTCTCTCTATAGACGTGCCTGGCGAGCCCTAAGTCCTTATTTACCGCATCTTGGAGTTAGTCTAGAATACCTTGTCCATTTAGAAGCGTTTATCCCCCCCCCCCACACACACACACTGCCCTGCCCTTTTGACCCTCTTTCTAGAACTTGTTTTGTTTACACCTCATTGTATAGACTAGTAGTTCACGCGAAAACTCCATTGAGTGTTTATTTGACTGGATAAGGGATCAATAATACCCGTTAATACACGCGAAAAATTTATAGAACCAAAAAAAAAGAAAAGAAAATTAAAAGATGTAAATACATAGGCACTATAGAGCTACTATACTGGTCCTTGAATATTCTTTTGGACCCTATCCTTCCTATTATGGATGAATAAGCATTGCTTCTAGCCTTTGTGAAACAGATAGGATGATCGACGGTTTGTTGTGGGTCTGGATTCTGTTTACCAGCTATATCTGTATTCGGTTATTCCCACTACTAATTCCATCCACCGCAGCTCAACAGCACGAACGCGGTTTATATTGGTGAACCCCGCCTCCCCCTCTCTGTTTCTAATTATGCAGCCCATGTACTATGACTTGTAATACAAGTAGTGTTAGTCCAGATGCGTGGAATTTGATCCAATAGTCATTGTTTTAATTGACACAATTTCATGCAAGTTATTCACAATTTCTTACTTAGTTTCTAAAAATATGCAACACAAAAATGGTAAAAAAATTCGCCAAGCAAAAGAAAAGTATAGATCCTTTAGCTTATCTACTTATGCCCTCCCCCCCCTCTCTTCTGTCCAGTTTATCCACTAGGTCACCAGCACTAGCATTTCTTTAGATCATGGAGAAAACATTTGCCTTAGCCTATACAGGTGGAACTATCTTCTTGAGAGCACTTTTTACAATAAGTGCCTCCATGAAAAGCGGGTTATCCATATCTATTATCTGCTTGTTCCGAACATATACCACCCGCTTCATTAGCTCCCTGACTAGTTCTGGCTTGCTACCATAAAGAATGGAGTTGTCCTTAAGTGAGTCATCTATTACACTTAACTGTAAGGGTAAGAACCACATAGCCGCAAGACGCACATGCTGCGGTACTACAAAGCTCTTGTGGTCTTTTATGCATATTATCTTCGACAATGTTATCATATTGGAGTAACAGTTCTTGTGTATGCCACCGCCCCTGGCATTAAATGTTAGTCTATGCGTACGTATATGAACCATAATATCCAAAATATACCTACGCAGAGATGCTTGAATGTGTATGTTATCGTAATTCTTGTAATCGCTACTTAGTATTTTCTCGGCACCATCGCTTGAGCCGGTTATGGCTTCTTCTTCCTTTGCTTCATCCTTAGTTATTACAACAGAGCTAAAACTAGCAGTATCATCCGCAGCTTGGACCTCTATAACAGGCTTGATATTTGGCATGGCTAATGTCGTGACAAGCCAGAATTTGTGTCGTATCCAGTCCTCAAACCCAGTTGAAAACGATTTCAGCTTGAAAGATTGGCCATGTTTATGTGAATACTTCTTATCCGCGGCACCCAACTGTAGTATATCATCAGGTATTATATATTCATCTCGTTTCCATGCTACAGTCCCAATGAAAAGTTTCCAATACTTCTTGTTGTTCGCTATACCATTGTGTTGCACATTAAAGATATATCCCTCTCTCATTAGACGTCCCAGCTGGTAATAGTCAGCCAGCGACTGTCTATCGATGTCTTCCACGAGGTAAAACTCTATAGTTACATTCTGGTCAACTCCAGCGATATTAGCAGATCTATCGCCTTTCTCATCGACGTGTTCCATTGTCTCTAAGTTTTTGTAGTCGTCGAGCTCACATTTTTGTATCTCGCTGATCATCTCATCAGTTACATGGTTAATGCATTGATATTTGAAGTTGATTTTGAAATCTGTCCGTTTCTGCATCACATCTCCCACAGACTTCTGAATTAGCTCCTCATTGGTAATTTCATCGTTGAGCTTTCTCTGCTCTGCATCAAACAGCACAAGGAAGTTCTTTTTAGCAACTATACTGAATAGCAACGCAGTCTCGAAATCTGGCAACTCATATTTTTGAATTTGCTCCAAATCAAAATCCATTTCTGTCATATTGCCAGAACGGAGCTGTTAATATAAGTCAGTGATGATTTACAAATTTCCTAGGTAGCAATACTTTAACGACAAAGGCCTTCTGATATATTTGTAAAAATGCCAATACTCCTAGTTATGGTTACAGATTCATCTACGCTGTTCCGTTAACAATGGTCAGAAATTAAAATAATATATACAATCAATTGCTGGTTTGCTCAGTGTTAATCATCGATGTTATTATGGTTATTAGAACATTGTACATATGTACGAGGTGAGGTGAAAAAAATTTTGAGATGAGCTAGCTCATCGCATTGCATGTTAGAGACTAGTTAATAATAGTGCTAATATATCAAGCACTATTTGATACAGTCTTGTTTAACAGTTGCATAACTGCCTTAACTGGAATTCCTAGACATATCGTATTCGATATTTTTTGAAAGGACAGACACAGTAGAAATTCCATAATAATAGCGATTATTAAAATATGGCTAAATTAGTGCACGATATCCAGAAGAAGCAGCATAGGGAGCGTTCGCAGCTCACAGGTCGTGCTAGACTTGGTATGCTTGAGAAGCATAAGGACTATGTGAAGCGTGCTCAAGACTATCATAAGAAACAGAACACTTTAAAGGCCCTCCGGGAGAAAGCTAAGGAGAGGAACCCTGATGAATATTACCATGCCATGAATACTAGAAAAGTAGATGACAAGGGTCTTCTTATAAAATCAAGATATGAAGATGGTGAAGATCCCTCTCTAGATATGGATCAAGTTAAACTGTTAAAGACGCAGGATAGTAACTATATAAGAACACTTAGACAAGTTGAGCTGAAAAAACTACAAAGAGACAAGCAACTTATTGGTTATAAGTCACAATCGAAACACACAGTTTTTGTAGATGATCAAGATAGCATGAGAGACTTTAAAGCAGAGAACTACTTCAAAACTACAAAGGAATTTCTAGATAGACCAGAGAATAGATTAACCGTAGATCAATTGACATCTCAAAATTTAAACGTTGGTGATTCAGAATCATTATTGATGCCAAAGGAATCACTAGACAAAAAAAGACTTAAAAAAATAAAACAAGTTAAACTACACATGGAAAGGGAGAAACAACTAAATCAGATACAACAGAGGATGGATAGTCAACGAGAGAGGATGAAGAAAGGATCAAAAAAGAAGATTATTTCTGATACTGGTAATGTAACATTCAAATGGAAGAAGCAACGTAAGCGTTAGTATATAATATATATTTTATTCTAGGAAATACTCACCATTAATTTGCATCTTACCTTAAAAGTTATCTAATATATGCCATTATACTTTCAGTAATATATACATACCTACATATTAATCCGTCAGATATATGGGGAATAACTATGATATTACCAAGTTCAGTGTCAAAATTTTACATTTTTCAAGTAAAATGTTTATTATATTTTTGATAGATTTATGTTTTGTTGAAGAATCAGTTGTGAAATATCTTTCAATAATAAGATGGTAAAATAAACAATAAACTTAATACGATTGGTATCACATTAAACAAAAGCATGTGATGGTGTCAAACAAAATATTCTCACTTTAATACAGTTCACAAAACTAGAAGCACTTATACTGATATAATACATACTCTATTTTGAGTTTTACTCATTCATTAGTTATAGAAAATATATTCATCAATTATTTGTACCCCTCTATATAATTAAAGCACAAAGATTAAAGGAATAAGATCTTCAAAGTTACTTCCGATGTCCGTACCATCAGTAGCCCCACAACATTTATTTTACTTTCACAAATTGTAAAATAGAATTACTCTATTAACTGTAAGTAATATTTCAGATGTTGAACAATTCAAATGGATTGTCGGGATAATTGCTATGCCCATTTATATCTGTCTGCTTACCCTTATTGCCCACTGAACCGTTTGGAGTACTTATTCCATTTTTATTACTTTCGGGATAGTTTGTATTTGAAGTGCTTTCTGGCGTAGCCAAATTTCTTTTGTTTAATTTCGTAAGCTTCCTTCTACCCTTTTTTGCAGCAGCAATAACACTTTCATCTTGAGAAGCTAAAGAAAAATTTTGGCTTTTTAAATTGTTTCCTACAAACCTGTTATTTGGTGGATTGTAATTGTGTGAAATATCATTTCCTCTTTGTGTTGACTCCATCTTATTCAGTTCAGATTGATTTGGTGCACCATGAGTCGGTGAAAAACGAGAAGTTGAATGTTTCATCTGTCCATTGGATATCATATTAGTACTTTGTAGAGAAGGTGTCATGTTCATTTTACGACCTCCATTTTCTGTAGAAGGTGTTTTGGAATCCTCTTGATATGCTTCATAGGAAGATCTGATGTTTGACTGATCGTTAGCAAGATTATTCTCAGATGAAAACGGTTGAGCAAAATCCAGATCATTGCCTCGTGATTTGTATACGTTAGTTGGGTTGGATTGAAATCCGTTTCCACTTTGAAAATTCATCAGCATGTTCATCATCATTAAATATTGTTGTTGAAGGTTTGGATCCATTCCTGATGAAGATTGAGATTGCATCATTTTATTTTGCATGGCTTGTAACATGTCCTTGTTAAAGGAATTAGACGTTCCTTTCGGCATAGGGAAGTTATTCCAATTCATCGTTGACATTGGCATATTATCAGGTCTCATATTGTAGGGATTTGATTTATTCCATTGGTTCATCTCTTCGCTTTTTTGATTCATCATTAAATTCATTGTTTTTGCCATTTCTTGAAACATAGCATTATTATTGGTAAAAGCACCGCTGAAGTTTGAGGATTTATTGCTGCCATATTCATTTTGATCACCATAATCCGCAGACATATTTCCCACTGAACCCGCACTTGGTGAAGTCGAGCTTCTATGTGATCCATTACCGATAGCTTCAGGTTTTGAATCATATTGCTCTTTCCGTCTACTATTAAATCTATGACTTGTATTAGAAGGGTTGTTTGATCCAATGCTAGGATGACTTGAATTAGGGATATCTTGCTGCATATTGTTCCCATTTAATTTTTGCCATTGTTGAGGGTTTCTTTGTTGTTGCATCAAAAAATTTGGATCCCATTGAGATCCATTCATTTGTGATTGAGCCGAAGGCTTACTTTGATTTTGTAATACAGGATTATTAGAACCCAATAGTTCAGGAGAAAACGGACTCCCCTGCATTGTACTATGTTTTTCATCAACTTCATTATATTTGGGAGTTCCTGCTGCCTTTCCAACCTTACCCCTTTTCGAACTCTTGGATCTCAATTTGCCCTTAGCTGATTTGCTATCAATTTCATTATCCTCATTCACATTTTTAGGAGATTGGGAACCGAAACCAGAAAAGTTACTTGAATTTCTATTTGCTTGCTCTTCAATGCTAGATTTTCTTTGTGTCGGCAGAGCTGCTGATTTGCTCTGTTGGAAAGTTGGTCTCTCAAAATTACCCTGCATACCCTCTACACCATTTGGAGTACTCATAGAAGATAAACCCGGAGGCATGCCATTCATCATACTTTTCGATCGAAATTGTGGTGGTCTTTGATCTTGACTATTATTCAGCAACTCATTCTGTGTTGGGCTTCGCAGGACACCACTTGGCTGAGAGACACTACTGCCTCTAGCAATATTCATATGTCTTTCAGGATCCACCAAATTCTCAGCACCGTTAATAAATGGTGGAGGTACTGTTGGGTTGTTATGCGGCAAAATGGCCATTATTCGTTGTTTAAATACCTCTTGGTTTCCGTTACTATCCAAACTTTCATTTGGAATACCATCAACATGATCGAAAAGTGTCCGGAAAATTTCCCACCACTCTACTAGAAAGGTGTCCGAGGCATTCAAAAGCATATCTGGTCTTAAGAGATTCTCTGGAATATCATCATATCTCATTTGAGAGGAGTCATCTCTCACTGTATTTTCCTTTATCTTCCCTATATTTTCTATTGTGGTTAAAGGAACCTCAACCTCTTTCAGAAATTGTGATGCGGTGGAGTAGAATTTATTGTGGACCAGGTAATTGTAAATATGTGCAAATAGAAGTTGCCTTGAATTCTTAGCCATCGCATCTGAGACTATGAATTTTTGTTGCTTCAGAGTGTCTGACGATCTTTGACTTCCCGAGACATTAGAATATGGTTCCTTTCCCATACCGCCAGCAGTATTAGGAGTACTTCCTTCTGTCGTATGTATACTAGATGAACTCATGTTTTTCCCCCTGTAGTCCATTTTATTATTGTTGTACCCATTATTGGATGGGTACCCAGAGTTCGGATTATTGTTATACGGGTTACTACCACCTATATTCATGGTGGAGATATTCAAAGTTACAACCAGTTTAAGGGATAAAAGAACAACAAGTTTACCTCAAAAAAACAACAACAATAATGCCAATAGACTAGAAAAGTATTGTAGTAAAATCAAAATACGAATACCTTTTATTTCTGCTACCTTTTCCTCTTCCTGTTCGATCCTATTTTGCTAATAGAATTTCGTTTGTGACACCTTCTATAATTAAATGCCTGAATGAGAAATCCTAGATATGCAATAACTGCCCGTGTTTCTTTATCTGTATCTTGTTGTTTGCCAAAATATAGTTATAATGAAAGTCTAGCAAGTATGAAACTAACAACACGCTTAAAACAGTCTTTAGGGCGTTTGATACTATTCTCCCCTTGCCTTGTCAGAAAGCTGTGAATATTCGCAACTTCTCTCAAGAAAATCAACAGCACCACTTTTCAATAAACTGACCTCTCTAAATCAAATCAATCAATAGACTAGTATATACTCTGATTGATCAGTCTCCTTGCCAAGTAAGTCGAGACACTTATAATATTCCAACTTTAAAGGGAATGTCCAAAATACCGCACCGCTATACGTGGGTACAGAAAGTTACAGTCCTAGTGTTCCAATTGCCTGCCCGACTACCAACTTATATATTACCTATGAGCCGCCTCCCTGTGTAAAGTACGCCGCGGCTACCTCAGAAACCTCGTATTGTTTACTCAACTTGAGCCTAATTTTACTTGCCAATAATCCTCGCTTCTTAATTTTTCGCTTGGTGTCTGTTTTTTTTTTCTTGTGTGACGTGAAACTTTTTCTCTTTGATGAAAAAAAATATTGAAAGACATTGCAAGAAGTAAGCCTTAGGAAAGGCAGAGAGAGGTTTGCCTGCTGGGAAAGTGTTGATGATGAGGGACAATCACATGTTTGTCCCTAACCCTATCCCATTGATCATCTTACAAAACTTCTGAGGTCCAAACGGTAGTCATTCTTGATTTGCTTGTGATGTTCGATTAGGGACAATTTACTGACAATTCTCTCTGACAACGATTTTCTTTTCTCTTTCTGGTCGATCAATTGTAATGAAGAGAACTGAAGTAGGCCTCAACCAGTACTGGGAACACCCCACCTTCTGGTCTTTGCGGACCCTTGTCTCTCTCTAATTCTACAAATACAAATCTACACCATATACACTAGTTGTCGAAAGAGGAACCAGAGAATGCTTCCAACGTCCGATTTCTCTTGCCTGAAAAACTGCGATCGTTCGGATTCAATTTGTACTTACGATACCACCGACCCATCGCCGATAGTGCGGGCTGGACTTGATTTTACCGGTATATATATTTGTCATTAATGCTGTTACTAAGATCATGGTAATTATCTGTGCTTATAAATATTAAATGAGTGCAGACGAAATGATTAGTCTAAATATATTATACGTAATGTACTCACACGTCTCGCCTATGCCCGGGGCCACAAGACCACAGAAAGGGAAAATTGATAGCGTAAAAATTTCTCGTGGCTTTCAGCGTGTTTATCATTAGATAATCACCTACTCAAAGTCATCCTCATCAAACTCGTCCTCTTCGTTATTATCATCTGATAACTCAGAGTCGTGGTTATATTCATCATGAGCATCGTCAAGTACATTTAGCTTGGTGACACTTGATGATGGTGAGGAGGCTCTCTTTGTGAGGGCACTCATCTCTTCTAATATAGATTCACCTGGGTACGTCTTCACCGGGGATGTAAGTGGCGAACCTAGATGTAGGTATATACGCTTCCCAATCTCTTTGCTTTCCGGTGATACGTGCGTCTTATTACTGTGACCACTTTTCTCAGTATCAACAGGGCCCTTCTTAGATATATTTGTACCATTGGTAGTGGTTGCAATTTTGTCTCCTTGCTGAGACATCAATTTCTGGTCTGCGTTATTTTTCTTTCCCTTATTCGGAGTTTCGTTTTCGGTCGATGTCGTAGCTGCTTTGGTATCGTTTACATCATCTAAGTTGTCATCGGAGCTGAGATCAGGCAGATCGTCTGTGCTCAACAATGTGTCTCGCCAATAGTTTACATCAGTGAATTTCTCTTCTTGCGTACTTCTGAAATACGGCTTTGAAGCATCATCAGGCCCATTGCTTTGAAAACTAATATTCCCCATTTTACCATCAACAGTCCCACTTACAGGGGAACCCGGTGTAAAAGAACTTATACTTCTCATGTCATCATCGGCATTAAGTAGAACTGGTGGGAAGAAGTGATCGACAAGCTCATTTATATGAATGTACGAGCTCTTATATCCAGCCAATTCCAACAGTTCCATATGTACTTCACCTTCTGTATTAATCGTAAATATCCTAGAACTTGGTATACCCACAGTACGATAGGACAGGGCATCTGTAATACGATTACCAAAGCCAGCGAAAAAAGGAGTTGGCTTTTCATCATCAGTATTGGTTGCCGAGAATGTTAAAGTATGCCCTTTATCAATAGCATCAGAGATCTTCTCATTTGTTCCACCTGCATCTTCAAGTTTTTGTGATTCTCTTGCTGTGTGGAAATCTATATTATCAAAATATAATGACCGGATGTCATTCAAACATGCAATCTTAAATATCTCTGGCTTTTTTAGAATTACTTCACGCCTTAGAGCTGCCATGGTTCTATCTGGAGATAATATAACTGGTCCTGCAGGAAGCCGATGCCCACTTTGAATGATTGAGCGCAGATAATTTCTGGTAGAGTCAGCTTGACCAGCACTTCTTGCTGTCAAATACATTATATTGTACCCATTTCTTGCTATTTCACTGAATAATTTCGCGACACCTTGATGAGTCCAATCTTTCCCAATCATAGCTAAAACATGACCCAATGCATCTGATTTAGTGATTGTTCCGTCAATATCACTGATTACTATCGGGACATCCCATTTCCAAACAAAAAGCTTGGATGTTATCACAGACCTACCATGATCTATAGAAAATGCGAGATCATTTTCACCGTAAACCAAATTCAAGCATTTCAATTGATCGCTACTTAGCCTTATTGTCTTGATAAATCTCCGGTTTTTTTCTTCATCATCTTGGGATATCTGAGAACTTGAATCAAGCTCATCTGAGGATGCATGAAAAGTAGAATCCGCCGATGCTGGCGATGGAGGAGACATAACAAGCTCAGACGTATTTCCACTCATCGTTGGAGACTGAGGTGGTGACATGAGCGGTGACTTATTGTTTTCGAAGGGATTCACAATTTTAATGTTACCCTTCCCATCTTCTTGTATGAAGTTCGAAATATCGGCCTCACTACCAAGTTCTTCTTTCAGGATACTTTTTAATTGCTCATCCGTATCATGCACTTTTTCTTTATTTGGCTTATAGCCTTCAATATCGAGTAGTAAACTACCATCATTCTCTAGTTTACTGGGTATGTGAATCTCAGTTAATTTACGATTCAGATTCTCTTGAAAAGTTTTAGTCTTTTTCTTATTCAAAGTTCTATCTTCTTTATCAAAATTTTCAGTAGATTCATTGATATCAAGGAAATCAGGCTCTTCTAATTTGTCAATTACGGGGCTTCCTGAATCTAGAAAGGTTGATTTATGCGAATCTATCCTTTGTGTTGCATCATCTTCCATCCCATTATTCAAATCGAGTGAAGTTGATACCGGTGACTGATTTGGACTAGAACTTGCACTAATCACAGGCGAATCCAACAATTCCTTTGGAATATCATCTGCATTAGCTGATGTTTCAAACACAAAATACGCTTCACCCGATTCACCTAGCTTCATCGGCACATTAGTGGATTTACCATTTACTAGAACTTCAACTTTCTTTTGTGAGGGTTTCAAGATTTGAAACTTCCCAAACCTGACGTGAAATGGAGAACATGCTAAAGTCCCATCTGGATGCTCAACAACAATAACATCTATTGCACCGGATAATGTAGCTGGATTAATCGATGACCAAGTCTTAGATACAGATCCGAAAGCTCTTCCAACATATTGCATCTTCCAAAGATTTTCTAAATAAAATAACAACCTAAACCAATGTATATGAAACCGCTAGCCAACGAAAGACTCAAAAAATTGAATAGATTTACTAATCTGCTGAACAAAAGTATCTTGCTTTTATACTAATATTGATATCCTTTAAACTCAACAAAACCGCACCAACCCTAATAGAGGTTTCTAATGTTCTGATGCTGCAAATAGTTGGGTAGTCGTCCTGATAAAAACCAAGAGTATATACCGTTTTGGAACTGGTTAGTTAGGGATATTCACTTCTATTGCAGCTCAGAGTATAGTTTAGGGCCAAACATTTCACCTTCTATGTCTCGCACTCGTTAAGATGGCATTACCTGCGTTCTCCCCTGTAAAACGTTCTCTCAACGGGCATTCTGTGATCCGAAAAAAATCAAGCATTACAGGCTCATCGCAAAAACATCACAAAAGACATGGCAACAAGTTTCAAAGACTATGTAGAATAGATCGTAGGAGTTCAAGAATATGAATAGACTGTGATTATACGTACAATAATAGCCCTATATGTTTAATATTTACAAATATATATGCAGCCCTTTTACTATTTTACATTAATGGTTAACCAATTGTGATGGAGTCGACATAATTCAATACCGGAATAAAAATAATACATCGAACAACTAAAATGCCAGCCAATGACCTCATGCGATAATACTCCAATATAAGATATATTTTTTGCTGTTCTCCTCTATTTTCTTGTTTAGTTAAAATGAAACTCATAAATTGTGCGGCTTTAGTGTCATTTTCGAATGTCATATATGCATGAATATTGTATTATTATATATGCATAGTTTTATACTTGCAAGTGCCAAATTACAGGAAATGTAATGTCAAATTTGTCAGACCTGAAACTGATAGGATAGAAAAAATTCGATCTCCTGTGGACTTCCTAAAGCCATATTACATTTTAAGCGTTCAAAGACTTCCTACCTTTTCACAAAGAAAATATATGCAAAGCTGTTACGCATATTTCATGATTTCAAGCAATTATAAATATGCAAAATATCTGAATATCAACTTGGTCACAGATCTAGTTTTTCGGATTCTCTATTACTCAATACCCTCAATGCCATCTGGTATAGCAGCAACATTATACTACTTTGTACACTTGTCCACACAAAACGAGGGCCTACTCCACTGAAAAACCCGAAAAATCCTTCTGAAGTATAGACAGTTCTTAAGCTTTTAAATATTGAGTTTGTCAATGTTACCGGCTTGGAAACATTTTTTATCTTGGTATCAGTCGATATATCGATTTGCGAAGGCAGTTGCGTTTGGACTCTAGTTTTAACCACATCCAGAGGTGTCGTGAGAATTCCTGCGAGACCACCTGCACATGCACCTGTAACAATTTCATTAGAAATCGATAGGTCATGCTTATAGATATCCTTACCTTCTAGAAGGAATGCCCATTGTCTAAATTTCTCGTAAAATGCGAATTGTAATGCACTAAACGGTAAATCCCTGGCCAGCGTTGCTTTATATCCAAAAAATAAGGCCGCTACACCTTCAGTTCTATAAATAGTTGCAATGGCATTTCTTAGACTCTTATAATTATATCCTGAATTGAAATGAGGATTATTGTAGCAACCTTGCAATTGCAGTCTAGTTTTCAGCACTTCCGATGGAACGTATACAAAACTGGAAAAGAAATCACCCAGGAAACCAGCTGTGAGGTGAGAAAATGTATCATTGAGATGGTAGTCATTGATCATAGTCCTCTTTGTAAACTCGTAGGTACTGAAGAAAATAGCTGCACTAGGAAAAGATCCAAGCATGGCCGCACAATACCCACCATATAGGCCTCTACGGAACCCTTCCTCTATAAACATGGTTCTGTATGCCTGTAGCATGTGCTTGTATTTATGTACATTTGGAGCACCCTGTTGTCTGGTCTTAACAGTATCCAGTGAGTGCATGGCAGAGTCACCTATTATGCCTCCTACACCACCTGCAAGGAAACAATGCCAAATGGGACTGTGCTCGTAATCATCAAACAAGTTCTGATCATCTCCTGACCGACTAGAACTCGGACCCGAACCACCAGAGGTAGTCGGTATATCATGTCCATGCCCGTCAGTATCATGCACAGTACCAAATACTGGTATTGAAGATGTGAAACTCCACATCCCTATAGTCCTGTGTTATACTCCTGTTTGAGAATTGCACTATTCCCTAATGTGCAAAACAAAAAACCCAAAAATGCCCAAAAATCTTTGTATTATTTACAAGCCGTTCGATTCCAGGATAGAAGAGATCAATTGCAACTTATGACAGCTAGACTCACTAATTTTGGTATCTATTCCTTCTGAGAACTGAGGCACCCTATTAAGCAAGGTGTCCAAAAAAAAAGGCACTAAGTGAAACGAAACAATAAAGTGATTACTTATATGCCAAATGTAACACTAGCAATATCGGTATACTCGAATTACTAATCCAATCTCTCGGTATTTGCGTGCTTGAGTTCGAGAACTTGTTAGCTCTTTTGTCAAAATGCTCACATTTTTTTCTTCGAGATTTTTGGGACTTGTTCAGCGATGAGTTGACAAAAGTAATCAAAATCATAGGGCATCGAGCTATAACTGAGCGTTGCAAAGATACAGGGCATCGTAGCTGAGCAACCAACGATGCACGTAAAGCAAGCCGAGAGTATTGCTATTTGGTACCATATTAAATGAGAATGTTTCTATTGGGACCATGACATGAAGAAATCGTCTATCGTTGGAGTGGTAGATCATATCTTAGGATTTCCTAGCGCAGAATTCTAATGTAGGCCAATTTTAGTAACTACAACTTAAATAGATTTTGTGTATATAGCTAATAGACTTTGTATCATAGTAGCGAAAAGATCTTGTGACTATGCTTCTACATCAGAGACATCAATTTCTGGTAAAATTGCAGAAAAAGGTTAGAGAGATGCAAACACCATTTTAAAACAAGTACAGGTATTAGAGCTGAAAAGAGCTACCGGGCAAAAGCCAAGAAGAACATGGGTAAGATTAGAGCTTTGGACCCCTCAGTGGTGAACAAAATTGCCGCTGGTGAGATTATTATCTCACCAGTTAATGCCCTTAAAGAAATCTTGGAAAACTCCATAGATGCAGGTGCCACAATGCTGGAAATTTTGGTTAGAGATGGTGGTATCAAACTGTTGCAAGTGAGCGATAATGGATGTGGTATTCAATTGGATGATTTACCTTTGCTATGTGAGAGATTTGCCACATCAAAGCTTACAAACTTCCAGGATCTGGAGAATATTGCTACCTATGGTTTTAGAGGTGAGGCTCTGGCATCCATATCTCATATTGCCAGACTTTCAGTTACTACAAAGACGAATGATGAGCAATGTGCTTATAAGGTTAGCTATAACGAGGGAAAAATGGTGGATAAACCCAAGCCAGTTGCTGGTAAGAATGGGACAAGCATACATGTGGAAGACCTCTTTTACAACATACCATCCAGACTACGGGCCTTAAAAACCCCAAATGAGGAATTTACGAGGATTCTGGATGTTGTAGGAAGATATGGTATACATTCTAAAGGAATTGGCTTTTCATGTAAAAAGTTTGGTGACTCTAGCTATTCTATTACATTAAAACCTGATTTTACAACCATTGATAGAATAAGATCAATATACGGAAATAACGTCGCTACTAGTATTATAGGATTTGAAATGGACTCCAACGAAAATCTAGGACTTACAAAAGTCAGCGGCTATATTAGCACATCCAACCTGAATAACAAAAAATCTGTACAACCGATATTTTTCATAAATGATAGATTGGTTACTTGTGACCCATTAAGGAGGGCCATATACAATACTTATACGAATTACTTGCCTAAAGGTACGAGACCCTTCATTTATTTGAGTATAAATATCAGTCCACCATCGGTAGATGTTAATGTTCACCCAACAAAGAGAGAAGTGAGATTTCTACACCAAGATGAAATAATAGATGAAATAACAACATCCATTAATGATCAACTGTCTAAATTGGACACAACTAGAACTTTTAATAGAGGAGTCATGATGTCCAAACCGTTAACTGACAACTCCAGTACGAAATACAGCCAAGCCGCGACACCTACAACCACACACCCTATGAATTCAAGTCAAACCTCTCAACGTAGATATGAAAACAAGCTTGTAAGAGTTGATTCTTCTCAAGCTAAGATAACCTCATTCCTGAAATCTAGCCAATATAATTCTGCTGAATACATCAGTGCTTCACAGCATATAGGTAAACAATCCAATACTGCAAGCGATAATAATAAAGATAAAGCTACACCGATTGATCTCAATGATGATGTCAACATAACACGCGCTCAAAGTTTGCAGGATGAGAGCCAATCCAATACATATTCTATGCTATCAAAGGAAAGAGTGACAGTTAATTTAACCAGTATTGAATCACTTCGAAACCAGGTGGATATGTCTGCTCATAAAGAACTAACTGAAATTTTTGCTGGCTCAAATTATATTGGCATTGTTGACTATTATAAAAGATTACTTACAATTCAGTTCGATTTGAAGCTTTTCTTAGTGGATTATGGAGCGATTTGTAATGAGTTGTTCTACCAAATCGGTCTTACTGATTTTGCTAACTTTGGAACGATACAGCTTCAAACACAAGATACTGAACAGCTATCTATAAGAAACATATTAAAGACTTTGAATTTGGCTGAAACTAAGATTGATGAAATATCCTCACAATTAGTTGAAATGAAAGAAATGCTGTGGGAATATTTCTCAATAGAAATTATCGAAAATGAGTCACATGTAGCTTTCTTAAAGACAATTCCTCTATTACTCAAGGGTTACACACCTTCACTTTCTAAATTACCCTTATTTATTTACCGGTTAGGGACAATTGTTAATTGGAACTCTGAACAGGAGTGCCTTGACGGAATTTTAAAGCAAATCGCTCTTTTCTATATCCCAGAAATAATTATGGAAGTGAGTAGCAGTTCAGAGAGTCCAAAAGGGGAAAAGCACTCGAATACGGAAAATGCACACAAAAAAGAGGAATTATCAGAGAAAATCGAACATGTCATATACCCCTGTCTGAAGAGGAGATTTTTAGCACCGTCTTCAATAGTGGATGATGTTATCGAAATTGCCAATCTTCCAGGCCTTTACAAGGTATTCGAGAGATGCTGAAAGTTATTCTGCTATTAGTCAATGACTCTATCAATAGGATATTTCTCCTCAAATTCGCTTACAATCTCTAATATAGTTGGATCTAACATACTATCCTCATCTTCTTCATATATACCTTCACCTATTGATTTTCCTGGAATTAATGAACCTAATCCTTTCAGTAAATAGTTTAGTTTGTTATTGGATTTCGATATAGTCGCAACATCGTTTTGTAGAACTTTAAACACTGGATGCTGGAACTCCCCTCCAGTATCTACTACGTCGGTTTTCCCAAATTCTTTCCGAAGAAGTGTAAATCTAAAAATAATATATTTTAGGTTCTCCAAATGATTACCAAATATCGGAGGTAGATTTACAATTAGTTCATTAATATCAAGAACGATTTCATGAATCTCGACCGAGTTTTCAAATATATGATAAAAATTCGTAAACGTTGCAACTCTAGACAGATAGTAAATCACAAGTGGATGCTTATTAAATGTATCATGTCCATGCTCAAAATTTTTTACCAATAGTTTAATGATATTTTTTGTAATCCGTATTAGTTTGTTTAAGCTCACCTTATTATCATAGAAAATTATTTGCAGTTTTTGAATCTTCCATGAAACTGTATATAAGATAAAGTGACCAAGAAATTTCTCAAATTTTGAATTAATTGATTTTTGATCTTCCTCTAAATTTGATACCTTTTGAGTATAAATGTCTACCTCACGCTGAACTGCATCGAGCGTCTTTGGAGGTGGTTTTAGCCCATTGTTTAGATATTGATCTATATCCCTATCCAAAGACAAAAGCTTCCAAAACAGTATCTCATAATTATCTTCCTCTTTATATACATCTGTGCTCGGGAGATCTTCCAAATATGCTGCATGTTTCAACAGACTCCCCAACTCACGATTGAAATCAATAGATTTATTCGGTCCCTCTTGAATATAATCACAGGCACATATCCTATACCATAGTCTGTTCAATGACTCATTTGCAATACTGCCTATTATATCTTCTGAATTTGAGGCGGAGATAACAGTTGCACTTAAAAGTTTCGTAACATACATAGCGTTTGTTAGAATCATGTTTGCCTGGATAGGGAACTGGAATGAGTATAACGTAGTAGAGAGTATAATGTAGGTTTGTATAAACCGTATGTCTGGTTGGGCCATGAAATTGCACCGATATAAGGAGTCAATAGTAGTTGTGATAAAGCCTTCATAAATTTTACAACGAATTTGTTCTTCTGTTAAAGTTTGCTTTTTAGTAAAGTCTCTAACCTTATCTATGCTTATAATTCCATCCAAGAGTTCTTTCGGGCAGTAGTACACCCCCATAGTAAAAATAGACCATAGTAAAGCCCTGGAATAACATTTATCAGAATCTGAGAACGGGAGTTTGGAAGATTGATCTTCCTTTATATCCCAATATTGCTCCAGAATTTTGTATAGTTCAGTCACGTCACCAATACATCCAAAATATAACGTACCTAAGTTTTCAATAGTATAGTTCAGGAGTTTGTAAGACCCAGTTTCCGTTATGCTGCTCTCCCAAAACTGTGCCTCCACGTTTAGATAATCTAAAACTTCATTATTTTCATACTTCAGCTTCTGTGACTTGAACAATCCAATATTAGGAATCCAATATTCATAGCTTTGCCAGAAACGCAGCAATCCACTCAAATATCCCTTCTCTGATTCATGATTACCTTTATTAGCAGAAATAGCTGATTGAACACATTCACTTTCGGTACCTCTCTTTCGACAATGCCCGCACGGTACAAGTCTATCACACTTTACTTTTCTCTTGCTACACACTGAACATGGTCTATTTGATTTGGTAGGCAATGGCCTTTGAAACATCGTTATCTTCCAATATATATTGATTCAGCTCTCAAAAAATGTTCTTCAGATACTTAGCATTGCTGAACTTCAAATTAACTGCTATTTCTCGTTAACTGACTAGTAACATTAATACGCGTATACTAGGCGATGAGCAAAGCGCGTCAGCATGTGATTATTGAAACCAAAATGGTCACGTGATAACAACAAATATAGTCATATAATAGTCGAACACTTATAATTATTTATCATTATTTCAAATGTATTTAAAAACATAACATCTTTTTTTCTTTCTAAAATATTGCAAGTCCTTAAAATTTTCTATGAAAGAATCTTGAGTTTACTATTGATAATTTATAATACTATATTGGAGATCCTAGCTAATATATGAAACACACACAAGTGCAATACATAGTTTGGGCAGGAAAATGTTACTGAAATGATCAAATCTTCTCTGACATGTTTAAATGCACCGTCTTTATTTGCATGTATGATTCCACACCAGTTTCACCCAGTTCACGACCTATACCGCTTTGCTTGAAACCACCAAATGGCACCGTAGGATCTTCTTCATTGGACGAGTTGATCCACACAGTACCTGATTTAATGTCCCTAGCAAACCAATTAGCAACAGAAATGTTCTTAGTGAAGACCATAGAGGCTAAACCATAATTTGTATCATTGGCCAATTTTATTGCTTCTTTGTAATCTTTGAATTTGGCGACTACAACAACTGGACCGAAGATTTCTTCTTTCATCAATTTAGATCCCTGAGGGACATCAGTAAAAATTGTTGGAGAAATAAAATAACCCTTGCAATCACATTTCTCAACAGTTTGGTGAATCTGTAGGTTTTCTTCCTCCTTTCCATGCCTAATATAATCATTCACCGTCTCAAATTGCTTCTCTGACACAACAGGACCCACTGTGCAATCTTTATCAAATGGATCACATTTCGAACCAAACTTCCAGTTTTCTTTGGTATGTTCTGTGAATCTCTTTATAAAGTCATCATAAATATCTTCCTGAACATAAACTCTTGAATTAGCAGTGCAGTTTTGGCCCGAGTTATAGAAGATACCGTTAGCAATATATTCAATTGCATTATCAATGTCAGCATCCTGAAAAACTACAGCGGGGCTCTTACCACCACATTCCAAGGTAACATCTTTCATGTTTGACTTGCCTGCAAGTTCAAGAATAGAGCTTCCCACCTTGGTACTGCCTGTAAAAGATATTTTGTCAACATCCATATGTAAACCTAAAGAATTGCCAACTACAGATCCCTTACCAGGAACAACATTCACAACACCTTTTGGAAAACCTGCTTTCTTGAACAATTGCGCCAAGTATAGCAAAGAGAGTGATGTATTCTCAGCAGGCTTGATAACTAGCGTGTTACCAGCAGCTAAACAGCCTTGCATTTTCCAGCTAGCCATTGCCAAAGGATAGTTCCATGGGATAATCATACCGCACACACCATAAGGCGATTTAAGGGTGTACACCAATTTCTCATGATCGATGGGAATTGTCTTTCCTTGAGTAAATTTATCAGTAGCACCTGCAAAATATTTTGTTAAATGGATGATTTGGTCAATATCATCCATAGCGTTGGTATGATAAGGTTTACCAGCATCCAATGTCTCCAAAGCAGCTAATAAAGGTTTCTCCTCCTCTATTAAGTCCGCCAATTTTAATAGCATATCCCTCTTCTCCGCAGGTGATATCTTAAACCAAACATTCTCATATGATTCTCTTGCAGACTTGACTGCCTTGTCAACATCATCCTCAGTAGCAGCATAGAAAGAAGTAATCACTTCTTCAGTAGCTGGATTTATTGTTTCAATCTTTTCACCATTAGAAGATGGCACAAACTCATTGTCAATAAATATACCAATAGGTTGTTTGTAACTGCGCCCAATTTGGGGGATATTAATCTCTTCGAAAACTTCAGGCATTACTTGTTAGATTATATTGGTCTAGGGTTATTGGACGTGATTTCGAGCGTATTCAATAACGATAGAGAATACTTACACCTATACAAAATAGGGACTCCAGTGCTTTATATATGTTAGCAATTAATACCAATTACCAATCATAAGACTACAAAATGAATTTTAGTGTGCCAGAGTAGATGTTCCAGACTTCATAGTAACTTCCCATATTAGTGTGGATTGCACATCCCCTAAAGCGATGAGGTGACTTTTTCATAAGTCCTAAAATAAGGTTAACACACTAAATACTTCTAATATTGCTCTCAGATCAAAAAGAACAAGATAGTAGGAAAACTCTCGAGGTTTTCCTTTCCTTATTGTAGTTACGAATAATGTAGTCGTAAATGTATGCATGATACGTAGTGTGTAAATGGTATCACTCCTTGCTTGAATATTTTAAATTAAGGATCGTAAAGAACTAATAATAAATAAAAAAAAGAAATATAAATCAATTTATTATGTCCACTGTTCATTTTGCATCAATCCCTTACTGGTCTATTCAACATGATGTAACGCTTTCACTGAATGAAGGGGGTATTACTTAAAATTCTTGTATGTGCACTAGTAACAAAAGAGGAAGAACTACCAAAAAATACCACCTAAATTAATATATAATGACGTGTATGAACCGAATATAACAGATAAAATATAACAGATATAATTATGAGAAAAGAATAATGTAGTCAAATGTGTGAATGTTTTGTAGTAAAATAAAGTAGAATGGAAGGCATGCTATTTGCACCTTCCAACATGTATGTGCAGAAAAATCAAGTAGTAAATGTCACAGTAATAAAACATCTGGTTAAGAAAAGATAAAAGGTATTAAACTTTTGTTAGGCTGATTGTGAAATTTTAATAGAAAGACTTTCAGTGGCGAACACAAACCTTGAAGATGCCTTCCATTTGAAATGAAATAGAAATATTATCACGAGCTATCATTTCTGTCATCGTCCTCCATCTCAATCATTGCTTGCAATTCATCGATGTCATGTTCATAACCATCATCAGATTCCATGTAATCATCTTCATCATCATCGAGACCATCATTCTCAAGATCGTTAAGCATCATACTCTTCCCTTCTCTTGAGCCCTGCTCATCTTGGGTAAGACCATCACTTCTTCCAACAGAGTCTCTTGGAGTGATTTTAGATTTTACTTGGTTTTTGGATTCTTCATCAGAATAGCTGGGAGGATTCATGGGTAGTGAATCTAGATTAATTTCCTCATTGGTTCCATGAGAATGTGGTGATGTACTGAACTCAAAGCCTGGAGGAGGAGGTAACAGATTACCATCTATGTCAATAATAGTATTCTTTATACTCCTATGTTGTCTTCTGTTATCGGTGTCCGATTCATCATCACTATCATTGTCTGAATTATCGTTATCTTCATAACCACTTTCCAGTAGTGTATCTTGAACATAATCATCATATGAAGGAGGGGGGAGTTTTATACCGTTTGGCTTTGCATAACCCCATTTCTTGACATTGGCCTCAATGAAGACAAATCCGTAGGATCCAAAATTAACGTGAATTTTACATGGCACGTTAGCACCTACAACTGGGTATAGGTATTTGAATTTCCAGCCTTTTATATGTCCACCTACCGACTTCTCGCTAATTTTTTTACCATTTCTAGTAAAGAATACCGTCCCACTTCGAGTTCTATAACCAATCCCAATAATATCACCCTTTTGGCACTTTGGAAATAGATCAGCCAATTCTGGCTCCAATTTAAATGAATCATTAAATCTTCGAGCACCATTAGAATCGTACGCAATTGAATGATGGTGTCTACCTGGCAATCTGAAATAAGGATATGGTGAAGTGCTTAATCCAAATGAGATAATTTCGTTGTCCTTTAATGTTGTTTGGTCATCCGTAATACTCAACTCAAATATTTTAAATTCACAATAATAGACTCTGTTAATACAAGGTATCGGTAAATTCGTTGTAACTGAAGCGTCGTAGTTGTAATTTAAAAACGAAATCTCTGTCTTGTTTTCCACTATTATTGTGTCATTTGGTAAGTTTGGATTTGGCTGAAATTCCCAAGCCAATGCACCTTCCTCCTCTATAAATTGTCTAGTTTGATCATTGATGATAGGATCATTGACAGTATTCTGGTCACCACTTCTGGAGCCAGTACTTATGATGAGGGGTGGGTTTTGCTTTATGTACTCCTCACCTTGCTTATAATAAAACTGCTCCTCTGGTGATAGTTTCTGTAACTTTGACTTGACCTCATTTTCATCATCCAGAGCGCTAGGCCACCTAGATTCAGCACTTTCTGCCAATCTTCTGCTCCTTGCACTTAATCCAGTTGCCATACCTTCTTCGTTGAGCAATGATATCCTTGCATGTCGCGTTAATAGTCGAGTAACCACTATCTTTGTTGTGAAATAAATGATGCAAATACAGAGATACATGACCAGCATAGAACCGAAGTAGATGAACATGACGTTAATGTCAAGTTGATCATCCTGATTAGTATATCCATCAGGAGTACCTGGATATGGAACATCTTCCGCAGGTCCTGGGTATGGCAGAACTTCTGGTGGCGTCGGCACGTCATCTCTCCGTTTTAAACCCGTACTCTGAGCGTCTCTATAAGCATCGGGTATTACAAACCCAGAAGCCTGAGCTAAAAGGCCCAAAAACAACAACATCACAACCCAAAAAAAAGGTAAAATAACAATCCCAGGTTGACTTCTATCAAGTATTGTTATGGCTAAATTTAATCCCAAACCTTACTCAATAAGCGAATAAAGCAGTAGCACAGTAAATATTAGTTGTATTATATCTAATTCTAATAGAATCCACTATTTTGCTCTTGCAGTTCAGTTATTGCAGTTTGGAGGGGTGGTTATCAGAAGCCTGCTATTATATCAGCCTTTTATATATGTTGGTGGAAACTTATATAAAATTAGTTGACAGTATCACTGAGCTTAACGATGGGATACATCAGAAAGGAGGCGAGTGGATTCACGAGTCAGGAAGTTTCGTATTTTAGAGTGGCTTCAATAAAGTTTTTCCGTAATGAAATCACGCAGCTAACGTTTCTCTCAGTGATAAAAAAGGGCGAGTAAAAGAATGTTGCGAGGCGAACACAACACGTAATAAGGTAAATTAAATAGATGCACTAAGGATGCCAAGGGAGATCTGTTATAGTTGCTCTATAGTCTATTTTGTATTTAAGTATAGATGTGCGTCTATATATAATTAGGAGAGGTCGAACCCTGCACCCGCATTAATCGCGTAGAGCAGTTTCTGTCTTAGTAATTCTTTGTCTGCGTAATCTGGCAACTTCAGTAAGTTGACACATGTTGCTGCTGTTGGTAACCTGTCCCTTTCAGGACCAGAGTTCCTTATACCAAATTTAGGTTCCAGCGCTCCGAACCCTTGAAGAGGAGCTTGCGGCACTGATGTCACAAACTTCAGCAGGTCTAGCCTTTGTTGAGGTTCGAACTCTTCCAATATCTGCCAGAAATACTGAATCGTTAGACTGGTGTCACTGAAACCACCATATATGGTATTGCTTTTCAGATCTTCTAAATTTATATCCTTACCTTCCCCAGAGATTAACTTTTGCAGCTCGCTGGAGTTGAACATCTCAAACCAATGTGGTGCAATCATCACACTCAGCCCACGATGCAGAGCCGCTACTTGCTTGTTTAAAGATCTGTTAAGCTTGAAATCCGCAATAAGAACAAGGTACTGAAGGACATTGTTCTTGGTAACCACAGTTTTTGAACCATTTGGAATTAGCTCGGTAACCCTGTTCTTGCCTGTTGATAAGTCATCGACCTCAAAGTGTAATTCTAACGATTCCAAATCAGAAGCACTCATAGCTAATAATTTCACTAAATTTTGATATAATGATTCATCCAAAGACTGCAAATCATCGAAATAGGATATATAGTGATTTGAAGAATTAAGCAATTTTTTCAATAAGAAATCTGTGAAATGAATGTCAATAAGCACACGGTCATATATACATTTACCCAGAACTTTACCCAAAAAATAGTAGTATTTCATTTTTGTTGCATTAACCTCTGAGCTGGGATACAGCTCATAGTTCTGATTGGTGTCAAATAATTTATACTTATCATTTTTAAATCCTTCTTCAGTTACACTTGTCAAGAACTCTTTTGTGATACCACCGCCATCAATACCAGCCTCGGGTCCAAATTCATTAGTAAAAGTTACTGATAATTTACCCTTAAATCTTTCACCAGCAGGATTGAAGGAGCTATACGCATCCTCTAGAACATTATCCCGGGATATATTCACTGCCTGTCTTCTTGAAAGAGAAGGCCCTAATGCGTTTAGTACATCCATCATCAAAGAGCTGTCATCATCTAAATTGAGACGTCTCTTATCTAACTCTATTAAAGTGTAGAACATTTCCACTCTCTGTTCAAAGGGAACATAAAATGGAGCTTCTAACAAAATTTTAAGTTTTCTGAATTGCTTAATGTTATTTGGCTTTACTTCCATATTTACCAGATAATTTGCTTTCAGATTCATAATATCATTAATCTCCTTATCATTATTATCTTCATCATCTGAATCGTATAAATCATCGTAATTGTCTTTGTAAGATCTGTAATAATCCTCATAGTCTTGAATTTGCTTATATATTGCTGTCTTCAAGAAATCTGTATTGTAAACCGTCCAGTATTCTTTATCGCCATTAGATGACTTACAAAACTTCATCCTGGAATCTCTCAAATAAATGATCTTCAGTAAAGGGAGTGCCTCATTTGTATAAAGAAATGAATCATTTGTCGGCTTTGTCCACATATCGTTGAATACCATATCTTTAATACCATCAGTAAATAGTACTAATTGCTCCAGTTTTATTCTATTTCTGTTATACAACAATTCATGGTCTGTTGATAACCACAAATGAACTTTGATTAGTTGACAAAGTAATTTGAATGCCGGGTAGTGAGTGATGTCGTCCCAGTATGTCTGTTCTGGATCTTGAAATCTAGAGAAAATATTCAATAGATTCTCAACAAAATTCTCTCTAGAAAGTAATGAAACATATACACTATCCCTTTCAGCTTCACTAGGCGCGTTCTCTATAAAATTCAACAAGTCAGAACTGAAGTTGGTGTGTATATTTATGCTGTCCAAGTACGAGTAGATAAAATCTTTCTGATATATCTCTGTGACGTAGCCACGCATTCTAATATTAACTGGTTCATACCTCACATTTGTGACACATTGCCTTATTATATTATACAGGTGTTGATTAGCATGCTTAAGTTTAGAATATAGGTAGCTCATATTCTCCAAGAGTACAGAACTACCATTGAGCTCTACCATGGGCAATAGATCATTCAATACCAATCCTTCATAAAAATGAAGTACCTCTTCGAATTGGACACATTGACTCTCCGTAATTTCAAATACTCGTCTATAGTTTTGGCTAAATTGTACTTTCCAAGCAGAGAGCACTGGTGCAATGACATCTATATGCAAACCTGATGTACCTCTCAGAACTTCATTACTAGAAATAAATTTTATATTGGCATCTATGATACCATCAATAAGTGGAATACCAATGTTCAGGCAATTAATGCACATATTCGCAATATTCACATCATGGCAATCAGAATAGATATTCAAAAGCTTCCAATTTCCCAATGCTGTTCCAAACTGAGTAAGGAAATGTTTTGATACGTTCAGTATATGTAATAACTCATGAGTTCCAAGGTATATTAGCAATTTTGAACCGAGAAGAGGAACCAAGTGAACTACTTTAGGTGATGTCAAATTCAATAATGCAGTTTTCTTGCAAGATAGAAACTTTCTGATCTGACGCTGTATGTATGCGGCTGATGCCTCTTGCTTTTTCTCTTCAGCCCTTCTGTCTCTCTCCAATTTAGCTCTTTGTAAAATCTCCTTCTTAGTAGTCTGTTGCTTCCTCCCTAAGTTTACATTCCTCTTCCTCGTTTGTCCTGTAAAATTAAGCATTATCAGAATTGTTATATCTTTAGCATTTCATGCAATACAAAATCAATCTTGTATTTGCTTGTAAATTGGGTAACACCGGATATATAAAAACCTAAGCTTGGATCGTCTCCCTTTAAGCAATCTGTTTTCTAGAGTAAACTGTAGATTTTGACAAAATTAAGGTATTAACTTGTTCTTACTGGATCAAAAAACAACTTACAATCTTGGATCAATTCCGTTTGTAAATGAGACAGACAAGTAAAACCTCCAGAAACAACTATAATACAACAATTACTCTTCACAATTGCGCTGAGCTGTGCCACCCAAGAGCTAAAAAGTAACGTTTGCTATGATTTTTGTTAGAACAAACCTTTTCGGCATTGCGATGAGCTTCGAAGAATTACCAAATAACAATAGAATGATTCAAGATAAACTTTAAAATATCAAAAGTAAATCAGATGCATGATTAAGGAAAGCGTCATATGCTTTCAATTCAAAGAATCTGAGGCTCAGTTTATTTGAAGTTTTAGTTAATCCTATTTGTGTCTAAGAGTGATTCTCGAATGGTGACGAACAAGAAAGATACCGATGAAAACAGAGATGTTCAAGGTTCTATTGTAACAAAAACTTCTGCAATATTCCCAGTTTTAGTGGGATTTAGAGTAATCAACTCTTTATTAACAAGGACATATTTTCAGGCTGACGAATTCTGGCAGTCTCTAGAACCAGCGCACTATAAAGCATTCGGTTATGGTGAACTGACGTGGGAGTGGAAAGTCGGATTACGTAGCTATGCATTTCCTATGCTATTTGAAATAATCTACAGGCTAGTTAAGTTACTGGCAATTGCTTCGAAAGAAGCACTATCAATCATATGTTCTATAGGTGCAGGCCTTATGCTATTGTGTTTTCCTCAATCTAAGTTAGCCACAGAAGTAGCACGCGATTTATTGACTATACCGAATGAGTACAGCGAAACTGTTGAGTATTACGGTGTAATATATGCACCAAAGTTATTTATGGCTCTGCTGGCGGCTACAGGTGAATATTTTACCATTAAATTAATACAGAAAGTGTATTTAAAGACGGTGTCAAAGAATGACGATCAGTTACCAAAGCTATCTAACATAACCAAAATTGCATTACTCTTAACATTGACTAATTTCTTCAATTGTTTTTTTATTACCAGAACATTTATAAATTCTTTCGAGATGATATTAACATCCATTGCATTGTATAATTGGGATTGGTCGGGCGGAATAGAGATTAACACAAGATCATTTACAAAATCATTATTTTTTGCGATGTTTGCATGCATACAAAGACCTAGCAATGCTATAATATGGATTGTATTGGGTTTTTTTCTAACCATTAATCTTTTATTGAGAAGAGACTATACACTTATTGGGAGATTATATGCTAAGATTCTAGTAGTATTCACCATTACCATGTTAGTAAATGTTGTTATTGACTTCTATTTTTACAACCAGATAATTTTTCCTGTTTTCAAATTTATAAATTTCAATTTCACCAGTATCCTGTCAGAATTCTATGGTGTGGCCCCATGGCATTTTCATTTATTACAAAGCCTTCCTATTATGCTAGGTTATAGTTTACCTTTGTTCATCTATGGTCTTTTTAGCAATGATTCGACTACGAAAAATAATATCAGATTTGGTGCTTTAAGGCAAATTAAATTTGTTCTTATTCTAAACATAATTTTTTATTCATACCTGAAGCATAAGGAATTCCGCTTCATCTATCCATTGGAACCTCTTTTCTGTTTGCTATCCGCTCTTGGTGCCCTAAAATTGGCTGGAAAAGTTCAAAACTATAGGTACTTGAAGGAATATGTGTGGATAATCCCACTTATGTCAATGATAGTTTCTATATTTATAACAACCTTCCAGGAAAGTGGAGTCATACAGGTGATGAAAGATCTTCACAATGAGAAAGACATTGATAGCGTTGGTTTTGTTATGCCATGCCACTCGACACCATGGCAATCTTATTTACATAGAAATGATATTAGACAACTCTGGGCAATATCATGCGAACCACCATTACATTTGCTCGGAAAAAATAATGCATCAATTGAATTGCAGACATACATGGACGAGAGTGATTATCTGTATGAAAACATTTCTGGCTTTATTAAAAAAAATTTCCCAAAATTCACCAATTCAATGGACATGGAAAATGTGAACAACAACGCAAGCATGCCCCAGTTTCCTCACGAATGGCCCCAATTTTTAATTATTTTTGAACAATTAGATAATGAATTTATGAGTCGTTATTTGCTTGACTCAGGGTATGTCAAATACAACAAGATCTTTAACTCCTATTCTCATTGGGATTCTAGAAGAAACGGTGATCTCATAATTTATTATAAAAATAATTAGGTATCCACCAAATGCATTCCGGTTGCTTGTTTTATGAATTTTTTGCATTTCAATTTATAATATAGTATTAAGATATAAAGTAAACCAATTAATCCATTAAAGTACTTCATGTAAATATAAACATCTCTATAAAAAATCATTAAATTCTATAAGTATTCGTTAATATTGGCTGCCACCAGAGAAGGCAACCCACCACCCAAAAAGTCCAACATCATATGCATACCACCACCTCCGCTGTAGTCATCAACCTCTTGAGGTAGTACCTGAGATAATCCCTCCAGAAACCAAACTGAATCTTTTACATCGTTAGTAAAATTCATCAATATCTTATAATAGCTTCTCATGATTCTCATTGCCCCAATATCTCCAGTCATTAATAAGGAAAGGAAGGTTTTATCTAATAACGCAGGAAAAGCAAATATCTTCAATAAAAAATCCTTCTTCTTTCTTTCTCCTTGAAGTTTGTGTAAATATGCTAGTGTAATAAGGTATGGAGAATCAATCTCAACGGGATACAAATCCGATATACTCTCATCAAAACAAATGAGTTCCGTTATAGTATTATTTTCGTGATTGATAGAGTTAGCAAATTCACTCAGATCGACAGAAATGATATTAAAGAATATCGATTTTGGACTTAGTGGCCATACCGCAGTAAGAATGGTTGCAGCACCTTTGACATGGAAAATCCATGCTGATGGTGACATAGCATTCAATAACATGCCGTTCTTTTTCAAAATATCAGTCGCATTTGATGTATCTTTAGGTAATTGCATGTGAGGATCGTGATTATTCCACGCATTTGCTAGAGAATCCATCAATAACAACAATGCACTTGCGACCAAAGCGTCTGTATTTTCCTCAGTGATATTAAGAACTGCACTGCGCAAAAGGCTTAGTGCTTCCAACCTATGGTTAGTAATATAGTCCTCTAGACCAGCCTCAGTCCTTGAAAGATGTGTAGCACTAAATGATAAAATACAATGCATTAGAAACGGATATTCAAATGCCATGGCGGGGATTTCATTTTTCCACACCTGCGGATCAGATATATTAGCTGCTACAATAGTTTGCCATACATTAGTACAATAATGATGGAAAGTTTTTAAGTCTAATAAGTTCAGATTGCTTGATTTAGACAGTTGTTCTAGGTTTTTGACATTGTTTCCCAAAAGGTTATCTGCTGGAACCATGTTCTGACTCATAGTTGGTGTTGGCACGTTTAGAATATTATTTTCTCTTGACCTATCAAACATGGAGGGAGACGACATACTACCTACAAGAGCCTCCCTTATCAACGGTGTCATGTTTAAAATACTTGTTGTTCCTGGGGTATCGGCCAATTTAGGTGTACTGACATTGTTTGAACTTCCCAGCATTCTATTTATATCATTATTTGCTGTCGTTTCCATCTTGATTTTTTCATCTCTTGCATACTCATGATCCTCCTGCATTGATGTCAATGCATCATGCGCATAATTTGCTTTGTCCTGCTTACTTTGACCAAGATTTTTTAAACCAAGAAGTGCCTGAAAATCATATTGAACACCACCAAAACCAGCTGTCAACAACGAACTCAAACCTTTCATGCTGATTCCCAGTTTACTCAATTGAGCCAAGGTATCAGCTTGAACAGCCGTTGCGGAATTGTTGTTATTATCAATCTTGCCTTTTTGCTCATCATAAGAAGACACTGATTCGGCAGCCAGAGAAGATTTAGAGCTACTACTGTTTTCATGCTCCTGGCTTCTTTTTATAAATTCCTGCTGTTGTTCCATCTGTAACTTCTGGTATTGTGCCAACTGCTGCTTTTGATGTCTTTCGAGTTGTAATTGCTGCTGCAATTGAACCAATACTTTATGCTGAGATATGTTCGATTTTTCTTCATTTTCCTTCATATTCAAATGAGGAAGACTGGTGTCTGCAAAACTAGAAGAAGTTTTGCCATCAGGCTTAGAATCATTCATTTGTTGCAGTAATTGCAAATGCTGCTGAATTTGATTACCTGATAATAAACTTTGGTTTGGAATACCCAAGATGTTGCTTGTATTGTTAAGGAGGTTGTTGCCTGACATATGTGATAACAGAGATTTCTCAATGCCAGCCAAACTTTTCAAAGAGATATCATTAGGTTGATTTCTATTCGAAGCATTATGATAATCTTGAGCATTACCTTCATTCGTAGTTTTTGGATCCAAAGAGGTGCCCTTAGACAGTAAATTACTTATTGATGCAGGTAACCCTGAATCTTTTGGATCAGAAAGCATAAATTTCCTACCTGGAATTTCAGATACAGCTTTTGGCGGTAGATCTCCATTCACATCTTTACCCTCTACTTGCGGTTTTTCAGTTTCAATTATTTCCCCATTTGCATCCCTCGTTATATATTTAACTCTTGTTCTTGTTCTTCTTTTAGGAGGCTGAACGGGTGTGTAAACACATTCCAGTTTCATTTTAACACATTTGTCACACATCGGTTTCCCTTCATCACACTTCACCCGCCTTCTCTTACAATGGTCGCAACCATTCTTAGATTTGTTGTGAAATTTCCGTTTACCTGTAGAAGTTGTACTAACCTTCTTACCACCAATATCTACGAGCTCGATGATTTTCTCTCTTTTTCGACTCTGAGGTTTTGAGACATCGTTGGTAACAGCATTTTGAACAGCTAGCGTAGTCATGGCCAATTTTTGAGATAACAACCAATCCACTAGTGATGTATTGCCTATCTTTTAAAATTGAGTTGATTGATACTCTTAGATATACCAAATATGGAGTAATAATACAACAAGTTATATATTTCAAACTTGATATTTTTTTGTCGGCTAATATCAAAAAAACTTTGGGCGGCAGGAAGCGTCACTGATACGAAAGAAAGTGGAATTGGAACGAAAAATTGAAAATCCGATCCAAATATATATGGCCAAGCATTGTCATGAAATTGATCAACAAGCGGGGGAAGGAAAATTTTGTACTGCTAATAGGTTATCCACTATGATATAGTGCCACTAGAAACTTTGTTAAGCACGATCTTAAGATAGCACACATAACCAAAAATAAAGTACAGTACATATAAGCAGTACTTTTCAAAAAGAAAGAAAGAAAAAAGATACCCGTTATTATTTCGGAGGATATGTAGCTACATTTGATGAATTCGCACCAAAGCGCAGACAACCAGTAATAACACAATCGCTTTAGCAGGCGAAGGATGAGGTTGAAATTCTGTACATTAAAAGCGATAATAGTATCATTTGCGTATAAGTTTCAATTGGCTTGCATGCTCAGTCGTTAAAGTGCCTCAGTTATACCTTTCTTATACCATATTCTCGTTCAAACAACCCACCATGTTTCAAATGAACTTGTTCACCTCCATTATTCACATGGCTATAGACAGTTTTAGCACCCTGCAAATCAGTAATCTCGTTTATTTGTCGCGACCTTTCTAAGAATATATAAAACTGAACTCACTTAATACCAGTGAACAATGGTGTGAAACTAAACTGCAGCAACTGAAGAAGTTCCACAAAGACAACGGCAAACACCTGGTGCACAACGGTAAGGTGGGTAAAATCCCCCACATATAACGTCTCTTTAAAGTTCCATTCTCATTACATCTACCGTAGCGAAGTCAATCTATCCAACGTACTGTTTAGCTCTAAAGCATTACACAGACCACCAAAAATATTGGAACTGTTTTTACAGACCTGTAAGGAGATTCTCTCTAACTCCTACCCTTTCGCACCCAAACGAGGGGCAATAAACCAAATTCACACCAATTCTAATCCACTTTGCGCTCTCTAAACTCTTGACGTGTATGTTTTTGTAGTTTTTGTTCCTTCATTCTCCTGTAGAACTCGCCTTCCCTTACGCTCAAATTCTCAGCGTCCCCTGCTTCACCAATCGCTAGTCAATTTACGCAATAGCTATAGAAAATGATCTGAATAATTGGTATCCAAATGCAAAGAATCATTTCCAATAAATTACATTAAATTTAACGTACAAATTAACTTTTTTCTTTCTTTTTTCTTGATATAAGATCATATTAAAAATCGAAGCTTTTATTTTTCGCATTTGCCATTGTTCTCGAGGACACTCTGCGGGGATCGTTAGTAACATTAATTATTCTCTTCTGCATTTTCTTTTAGCTTGCTTTTTCTTGCTACAAAAAAGTGGGGGTAGAAACTACGTAGGTACCTTGTGATTAGTAATTGGAAGAAGCACAAGCTAATATATAATCCCTATACGAGGACAGCTTCTTTTGAATGCCATACCGAATAGAGGTGGATTTATTTGGCACTGGAGAATATCAGAGATTATAGAAGAATGAAACCAGCGATAATGGGAAAAATCCATCTCGTTTGGCTTTTTCAAGAGATAAAAATATGAAACGAGTCGAGTTAAGTGGTCGTTTGGCTCCCAGATGTTCGCTCAACATGAAAGTCACATTATCTGTAGATATATTCTCGTCTGTTGAATAAGACCATTATAATTTCGGACTTACAGAATTTTAGGGATATACAATTACTCTAGGAAGGATTAAATAACAGTTGAGGTCCCTTAAAGTCAACAAACTGTTATATGGACACGGAAACAAACTTGACAGTGAATAAGACGCTTCCATATAAAGATAAATCCGAATCGGGCACCTTCAGAAACGATTGGGTTCAACTGAATTCATAATCATTGCAATAAATCGAATAGATATGGAACTCTACAAATGTGTGCAAAACCAATCTTGAATACATGATTATCTTGTTCTATCGACTCTGAACCTTGGTAATAGAGGCCATATATTTGACTAACAATAACGAAAACCAATAAGAGAACTTGGCTGCCCTTCGGATCTCAAACACCATTTCAACACTACTTGGGCAAATTTGTTCAGTGACTTATATCGATTAAAATTATTCAATATAATAAAGGTTTAACACCATATTAAAACTAGTACAATATTATAGAATGCAAGAAGTAGTTGGAATTAGGCTTTAGTTTAGTGTGCGTGTGGGTCTTCCTTTGGTGGCTCTGGATCAACTGTAATCATTGTATCAATTCTCAATATGGCCACACATGCCTCAAGCGCAGATTTTAGGGATTTAACCTTACTTATCGTTGGCTCGAGAACACCAGCGGTTACTTCATTTACAATCTTACCCCTCACCAAGTCCAAACCATAGTTTCTGTAGTTTCTCTTCTTTTGATCATCTGGTTGAGCCAACTGACTAGCAGCGTGATATGATCTCAACTTTGTAATCAGTTCACTAGAATCCTTGGCGGCGTTAACAGCTAGAGTCTTTGGAATAACTAAAAGAGCAGATGCAAATCCAGCAATAGCTAATTGCTCTCTTGAACCAACAGTTGTAGCAAAATTATCCAAGTAGATATTTAGAGCTGTTTCGACACAACCACCACCTGGAACAACATGCCCACTTTCAAGGGTCCTTTTCACTACAGATAAGGAATCATGTAGAGAACGCTCGATTTCATCTAACGAATAATCACTTGGACCTCTCACAATAATCGAGGAAGAAGAATGCTTACTTGTACCCTTGATTAGAATACACTCATCATCTGAGTATCTTGTTTGAACAACCTCTTGACATGTACCTAAGTATGATGATTCGAATGTTTCATCACCTTCCAGGTTAGACATGGAGCTGATCAGGGTGGCACCAGTGGCACGCGCAATTCTTCTTAAATCTTCTTTCTTACAACGTCTGACACCCATAATCTTGGCCTCAACAAATTCTTTCAAACACAAGTCATCAATACCTTTAGTAGTCAATACAACTTGGGCACCAGCATCTATAATCTTCTTTACCCTTTCTAAAACTATACCGGCTTCACGTTTACGAATTTCTTCTAATTGCTCAGGATCTTCAATGTTGATCTGTACACCCATTGCCATACGAGCCTTTTGCAGATTTAGATCCAAACAAGCAATTTTGACATTGCCACCACCAATTTGTTTTGGCATAGCTTGAGATGCAACTGTACAGTTCAAAGCGTAACCATTGACTAGAACAGATTCGGTAGAAGACTTACCATGCGCCTTTAGAATATTCACTGCTTTTACTGGGTACTTAGTTTCACCCTTTGGGTTTTGGGTCTTTACAGCCAATAAGGCGTCAACAACCATGTTACTGAAAAATTCTGAGTCTGCACCGATAATCTTGGAGGACATACTTGTCTTTGCAATGTTGATCAAAGTTTCTTTACCTAAAGAGTCCACACTCATAGACAATACCTCATTAATAAATCTAATGGCTTCCTTCAATGCGAGCCTGTAACCTGTAATAATTGTGGTTGGATGAATTTTATTCTTTACCAATTCGTAAGCTTTTTTCAATAATTCAGAAGCAATAATCACAACACTAGTTGTACCATCACCAATTTCTCTATCTTGCTGTTGAGCTAATTCTACTAGAATCTTACCAGCTGGGTGTTGAACATCTAATAGAGAAAGGATAGTAGCACCATCATTTGTGACAGTAAAGTCACCAATATCATCCACTAACATTTTATCCAAACCAACTGGACCTAGAGAGGACTTGACTACATTAGCTACAGCCAAAGCAGCAAGAACATTTTGGTTCCTGATATCATCGCCACTCACCTTCTCACCTCCAAGGAATAACGTGTCAGACCTTGAGTTGTTGAACAATTGTGCCATCCTGTTTAAGTACTATATTAACTTATTATATCTTCACGTTGACAACTTATATCCAAAATAACAACGTAAATTTGAAAAAGAGGACTAACAATATGTTCTGTTCTTCGACTATATTCACTTCAAACCTTTCTATATCGGAACTGTCAAAAAAAAGCTTTCAATAAAAACAAAAAACACTTTGTAATCCAATTGAGCTCCCAAATCAATTACAACAACTGATCAGTATGGTCAATAATGCTATACTCACACAATTAACTACTTGTTACAGTGCAACTCATCGATTTTTTTGTTATTATGGGCGTCGTCTTCTCACAGAAGTTTTTCAAACTTCCTGACGAAAAATTAAACTTTTTTGTCACTTTTCGCCAGCACTAGTTATTTACCCGGTCACTTATAAAGCGGGATAACGGTAAACCGAGAGCGGCTCCATTTAACGGTCATATACACCTATTCTGCGGTTTAGATCTAGAACGTATGGACTTAGAAATATATTATTTAATTTATTATTGTGCCAGACTCTATTGGAAATTGGAATCAATACTACCCTCACAAGGAAAACAAAAACAAAGGAAATTACACAACCAGATCATGGTTTTTTGGAGATTTGTTTGTGAAAGCTGCTTACATATTATGCACTACTTCAGAATTTATGTATCAGACTATTTGGTAAGCGATCAAGGAGAGTGTTGCAATACTACCAATATTATTGCCCAATAATTATGCCATAATACACTATGGAGGTTGTGTATTATAATCTCGCAATGCGTTGCGGCCTTCACGCTTATGACAATTGGCTGCAATTACACACTTCTAGCTGCTACAGTTTGCTGAGTTACTACCGTGTCCAACACATCACATTAGTTTTTTTGCCTCATGAAAGGCTATCCGATAATGTCCTTTATTATAAAAAACCAACAAATGGATCCGTTAATACTTAATCATACCATTTCTTTTTCTGTTTACCAGTCAAATACACAAAGGCATTGCGTGGAGAAAAAAGAATTAATTAATAACATGAGATGGATCTAGATTTCTGGCTTGTACACTACCAATTCCTAAGTAATAATTATTGCATTATTTGTATTTTGTTGCAACGCTAATTGATCAACAGCGCATTTCCGTTCTTCTAATTCAAGATAAGAGAGAATTTTATTTCCCCTCAATTTCAGACAACTTATATGTGCTAAATAGTCGCACGGGAAACTACATTACAACAAAGCACCGCTTGAAAGCTCCCTTAAGTCAGCATACCGGTAACTGCTGTTCGAAGAATGTCTGCTACTCAACATGCGTTAGCTCAATCATTATTAAGTATTGCTTGGCAGTATAACAATTAGGACAATTTGGCACAATTTTTCCCGCTTCTTGGTAATCTGACTTAGAAGTTCGTGCAGAAAAGTCCACTTGAAGGATGGAAAAAAAAATCTTAAAAGTTTAACTAGATCAGGAAGATAAGTTCTAAGGAATCTTGAATGTTGTGTTTTCCATTCAGTATGGTATTTGAGGGACTTTACGAACCAATCGAAACATATATATAGAGCCAAAAATATTCCAGAAATAGGCAATCTCGTGGCTATTCCCTGTTTTTATATTCTGGACAGCGTTTTATATGGAAGTATAAAATTTGGATACGTTAGTCATTTCCAATCCCCAGGGATTATCGGTTATACTTTCTTTCTTTCCGCTTACATTGAAATAGCTATTTGGAAATATATTAGTCGTCTCATTCAAAGAAATCGGTCCAGAAACACTGCTATTAACATTTAAAAGCAGTTTTGTGTTTGTTTTAAGGAACCATTTGAACTGCTGCGGACTCATACGTATAGAAGAGAACTAAAGTTTGAAAATTTAATTTCAAATTAATATGAGCACAGAAACACCAAGTCGCGAGAATAGCCAGTTACCTGGCACTACCCCCATGATAGACTATGGTATGGCAATGGAACTGCTACAACAACATTACAAACGCAGATCGACCAAGGCCTGTGACCACTGCAGAAAACGGAAGATAAGATGTGACGAGGTAAATCCAGTAACCAATAAATGCTCAAACTGCGTAAAGTTTAAAGTGGAATGTACATTTAAGTTCCATGAGGAATTGCAGACAAAGAAGAAGAGGATGTATGAACTCAAAGCTATCGAGAAAGCGAACAAAAAGGCCAAAAAGAGGCCATATAGGAAAAGAAATAGAGATGCTAAACAAGATTCAAATACTACAGATGAGGCTTCACAAACGTCAGCCAATACCAAGACTGTTTCGCCCATTTATAGTGATGCACAGCAACATACTGAAATTACCAATCACTTTTTGGCTGAGGAGAATGGTAAGCCTGTGATTACCAATGATGAACAGCATTTTATTCATCAATATAATTATCAACAACCTACTGCATTCCACAATTACTCTCATTCCATGCCTTCTTTCCAGAATATGTCCCCCCAACACAACCAATATAATGCAAAGAACGACTTTAATATGCACCAGCCTGCTGTTTCCTATGCCAATGGAGAACATCAGTTACCAAATTTAGAAAACAACAACATACCGAATGCTATTCACAACCCATCATTAGTAGTTGACGAAGACACCCTAGCTGCTGTCAATGACCAAATTACCAAGATTGATAGAAAACTCAAGGGTATTGTTAATGCAAATGTATATATTCAGAAATGTATGGATTCACTTCAGAGTGAAGATAACTCGAAGGAAAGGGCAAATGATCAACCTACTATGCCAGTTACGAAACAATATACAACACTTCTGTTCACTACCCAAAATATGCTTTATATAAAAAAAAAGTTTTTTGGGCAATCTAATCCTTCAAGTAATTTTGACATTGACGGTAATTTTTTAACTAAAGATGAACTAAATCAATATTCCAATGATACTTCCGAGAGTGGAAACAACGGCAATTATTCCAATATCCTCGCTGAAAAGGATTTTATGCCAGCATTAAAAGACATATTTGCAGTATATCTGAAGTATTATGTTGTACAAATGACTAAAGTAATGGAATTTTCTTCTATGCCGACTCTAAAACCGGGAAATAAGCTTTGTAACATTATCTCAAGAGAACAAGCATCTGCTTTGATATCAAGCTTTCAAACACTTTTAATTTCCTCTTCAATATTTCCCACAGACGGCAAAGAATGCTCAAATCTGGTGGATAGGTACTTTCGAAACAACGGAAATGGGCTTACAAAGCCAGAGTATCTTTTGGTTAATATTTGCATATGTCTCGGAGCTCAGAAAATGCGTAGTCAAATTCTTAGAGGTAAAAAGGAAGCGCGTCAACTCGAGAAAGATCTATTACTAAAAGTAAAAAACCTAACGCTGCTGAACTCTGTGTATTTCTTTCACAAAATGACAATTTCCAACATTTGCATCACCTCATTACAAGGCCTTTTGCTACTTTGTCATTATATTCAGATATATATCAATACCGAAACAGCGGCAGGTGTACTTGTAGAGGCAGTGAATATGGCAATATCTTTAGAGCTACATCTTCACAAATCTTATGAAGGGTTGAGCCCACTAGAGTTGATTAAAAGGAGAGTACTATGGTCTTATTGTTTTTCTGTTGACAAGTATTATTCTCTTATTTTATCCCGCCCACCACTAGTAAGAAATGAAAACACTGATGTTTTATCCCCAGAGGTTTTTTTTGAAACAGTTACAGTCAATATTCTTCCAACAATCACATATAATCCAGATCTCTTGAAGAACGACACACCAGAAAACAGAACCGAAGCATTGAATATTCTATTATCCCATTATGAATTTATGCCAGCGGTACTTGCATATTTTAAAGTCAAGCTTGTTAAGGTAGAACTTTCACTCTATGAAACATGCTTTTCGGTTAGAAGTACACTGGATAATACCTTTGATCAAATAATTGACAAGGTCTTGAAAATTAAGGCAGAATTGGATTCTTGGAGAGAGAGCTTACCTTCTATGCTAAAACTGGAAAGCTATATCCAATACATATCATTACTACACTCTCAAATACCGGAAGACAATACTTTACCCAATCCAGTCAATATGCAATGCAGTGTGCTAAATCTACATTTTCGGTATTATTATCTCATAACTAACCTTAGCTTGTTTATTGACACATTCCTAAGTGATAATAAAAACCTTTGGAACGGCTCTAAGCACAACATCAGCCAAGTTTCACAAATATTCCATAACAAAGCTAAAGACAAAAGTATCAAAGTTCTCACATTATTTTTATCGCTGGACTATGAACCTGATCTATATTCCGAACTGTCCTATTATTTCCTAACATGCCTCTTTGTGGTATTATTATACGTTATAAAAAATCTAAACAAGACATCAAATAATTGTGAGATGGTATATCTCATTAATTTGCTAAACGACTGCCATAAATTTATAATCGGAAATGTGGAAAATCTACTAGTTTCTGAGGACATGAAGTGGAATATGTCGATTTTCTTTTTCACATATTTGATGCATGCTATAACAAAAAACTTCAAAAACGACGAAACATCCAAGCAAAACTTCCAGCTAGATTTTGTGTTTTTGGGCCCATTATTGGCAAGATTAGTGAGGACTAAAACAACAATCAAGCAGGATATTCTAAAGCAATTAGAATCTTTTGTTAACATAATGGGGCTTTATAAAGAGGATGGAAATGACATTTTTGGAACACAAAACTTTGGTGAGTCATCAGCCACCGTATTACCTAATGGCAATTATCTTGAAGAATTGGACATATTTTCCAAATTCAATTCTGAAGCGCTAAAGATTTTGAGAACACCCATTTTCGGAACAGGGAATGTAATTAATTGCCACGGAAATGAACTTTCTGTACGCGATGAAGAACTTACCAAAGAGAGAGATATCGAAGGCCGTTCTATCCTACCGCTTGATCTCGATGAGTCCGAGAGTTTTGGTACCAGCCCATATGATAGCATTGACGAGTTCCAAGATTTCTTGCTTCAGGGTGTGTTTTTTTATGATAGAGATATGCTTTTTTCTAACCACGGCTAACCGTTAAAAATTTACTTTATTACTGTATATATCTTTATTTAGCATCAGTTGTTATTTTTCAACTAACTAACAGAAGCTTTCCTATCTTACAATTATAAGAACAGTTTCTGAATAAGAAATAAAATATATGCTTTTTTTGTGATGGCTTATAGAAATATTCCTCTGTAAATATTAAATATCCCCTTGTGTTTGAAAAGAGGCCAACAAACAACTTTTTAATGGTACTTTTCGAATTTGTGCTAATAAATTAAAATATCCACTTATATCATAAGTTTTTTACACGATTATTTAAGAATATATGTTGTTAGTTTATACATTAAGACCCGTCCATTCTTGAAGGGCGGCTTGAGTCCTACTAACTCCTTTTCCAATGGTAGAAAATGTGTGCTCCAGGACGCTGATCGTCTTACCAATCCCAACATTTATTTTAAAAACTATTTTATCTTGATTCTCCACAAAACTTGGGAAATTGTGTTTCTCAATATCATAGCACAGACTTTTAACATTATTAAAAGTACCAGGCAAAACAAATGCTAGACAAGTAGTACCCAATATAATTGGGGTGAAGAACCTGTAAACAAAATTCCTATTTCTGGTCAACACAGAACCAGTCATGAATGAAACAGCAGTATAGGTTAGCCCAGGGATAAACTCTTCTTTCCTCTCAGCTTTCAATCCGGCAATAGTGGATGTAATTTTACGCTCACTACGGTAATACCTATTCGATGCCTTCTCTAACTTTTCAGAAGTTCTATCCAGCCTCTCAGCCAAATTAGTCCTTCTCCTCCTGAAGAAATCAACCATATATGGTGGATAACGCACTGATATCCCATCTACGAGTTCATTATTACCGATCAACTTCACAAACTTACTGGATGCCTTTGCAATAACATCTTTATTAGACTTTTCTGGGGTATAAACAGCCTCTTTAGCACCTGAGGATGGTACAACAACTCCTTCAGGTGGAACCACTCGCTCTTGAACGAGGTCAACTTCACGATAGTAATCGACAGCCATGTCTGAATTATTCCTTAGCGACTTTGCTTGCCTAATCTACAACCCCAATAAAGACCCATTCGTGACCCTTTTGTAATTAGTTTTTAAACACTTTTGCTATTTCCTTTCGGATTCGTTGTAATCGTCCGACAAATCGATTTTAAGAATTTAACGAATTTGAAGCGATGAGATGAGCCAGTCAAAGGAATGATGGGAAAGTGCATAAGACTAAAAAACGCAGACGATATATTAAGTATAGCTACCTTATGTAAAATAATTGCTATTTAATGAATGATGTGGAAAACAAAGAAAAGTATGCAGATAGGAACCAAAACTAGTTCCACATTAAACAAATATATAAGAATGAGTAGTTGATGCATATTATTGTAACTTTGCCAGCAATGCCTTAGGTGTTCACATTATGGATGAGAACAGCTCATATGTATACTCCTCATTTAGGTCATATTTGTTGGCGTCCTTAAGCATACCCCACATGGAAGGGTTTTTCTCTTTCTCTATGGGTTTATGAGCTATATTTTCATTAACTTCTTCTAACACTGACTGGCTATAGTGGGGAAGAGTAACACCTCTCCTATAGGCAGTAGGCACCATGGCAGCACACAACATTGCTGCCACTAAATATTTGAACTGTGGTTGTTTGGCTACTTTTTGTGCTTCTGAGTATATTCTTGGATTGATTTGCATATTGATTGTATGTTTTTGATACTGTTTTATATATCTATCGATACAGCTACTATGAAATGAAACTACACAAGGAACGTCATGGATAGCTACACCGACCTCCATTTATATAAGTTTCAAGGTTCCTCATAGATGAGGTTAACCCCTCCAGACTTGGTTATACTAAAGGCTGAATACAAATGATCATTAGCCATACCAACTTTGCTAATACTTAAGAGGAATAGCTATACCTGGAAAGCATGGACCGTAGTCATTCGTAAGCACCAGGGGTCATCGCTAGATGTTCTAGTGACACTATTGAAGGGTGCAAAGATGAGTATGATCTATTAAAGGGTACCTCTCCAAAGACACCCCTACAATCTATGGGCAAGATAACAACCGGACCCTTTAGAGATAAGGTAAAGCTACAGCCACAAGAATAATATAAGAGGGCTAGTCATAAGAAACGCACGGAGAATCACATGCAGTGTAATACAAATGATAAAAAATGGAAATCTGATTGGAAGAGTCATAGCAATTGTATAATTTAGTGAATATGTTGTATGTAATTCGTATGATAATGAGAAATAGTTAATGATTTTAAGGTAGCATGCAGTCTTGGAATTTTGGGGCATGAAAAAAAAAAAAAAAATGCAATATTGATTTCATGGCATTATATTGGGTGGCCTAATTTAAATGTGCGAATCTTTCTAGAACTACTGAAGTTCTCATCCAACAGGTAGGCTACCAAAATACTTTCTTGAACATCGATCCAATGCTCTTCTTACTGGAACTTGAGCTCGAATTCTTGCTACTATCAGTTTTCTTAGATTTGCCATTGGAACTTGCTCTGGGTAGTGAAAGCGGTGTACTGCTTTTTGACGTGGGATCATGACTTTTAGCCTTCTTGAGGGAAGTATCACTATGCTTTCTTCCCTTTGGAGGACGATTAGTTGATCCCGGCATAGGTGGTGTCAGGAAAATAGGACCACCAGAGGACTTCACTTTTCGAATACCAGTATTATTTAGGGTGTTCTGATTCATCTTAGAACGGTCATTTTCACCATCCGTCTCTGAAGTCTGGACAGAATCTACCATAGATTTAACTCGATACATTCCACCATCATTCAAATACAACCTTGAGCTACGGCCAGAGCCACGAGAGGTGTTATCAGGTGCTAATCGTTTACCATCTATATCATAAACTAATTTTGATCTTTTGGCGAGTAGTTGCCTCATTGGTGCTGGCATCACATATCCCAAATGTTCAAACTCTTCATAACGTTTCTTGTCTTGAATAGGAAGATCACCAGTAAACGATGCAACAGATTCTGCTTCACTATCTGAGTCACAGATGGGATCAATAGGCTTATCAGAGTTTTGGGCGTAAGGATTCTTTGTCGTCTTCTTAATCACTTGGTCAAGCCAGGTTAATCTGCTGTCAAGGTCAACACGTTCGTAATCATCTACATAAGACACTTTAACTGAACCGTGTGACTCTGGTGATAAATAATCCTTATCTAGGAGACTGGGGTCAATGAATTCAAATGGGATTAGAAATGTTGGCATTGGGTAATGTTTTAAGACAAAAAATGGTAGTTTCACATTACCATTCCGGAATTTGATTTGAGTATTGGTGCTAACAGTACTAATAATCTGAAAATTTGGAGCATACACGCCTGCTGCACCTGTGATAGCATCTTTTGTCGAATCACTCTTTACAATTTCGACAGTAATTTTAGTTATCTTATCTTTTAGTCTATAAGCGTAATAATCTAGCAATTCCCTACAGACTTCACGGGCCCTATCTCTTATGGCTTCTGCTCTAAAACCAATAGTTGATGGTGTCACAGCATCTGGATCGCTAGAAGGTGTACTAGATAGAGTATGACTCTCAGAGTATACCGATATTCTATCAGATCTATCTGAATTTCTCTGCTGGAGTTTGCTTTTTCTTTTCTCCTGGTTACAAAGGGTTTCTAGTTCTTTTTCAAACTCAGGTACTCTAGATACTATAACCAGATGATCACCATCAGCAGCCACATTTTCGATATACCAATCCACACTTGACCAAGTATATCTTCTACCAGAAATGTAGCACATAATAGTTCGGTAATCTATAGTATGTTCTTTTTCTCGACAAGGTACGTGCTTTCTCATTTTTTTCATGAAAGCCGTATATTCTGGATGTTGTGAATTCAGTGACATCGATTTATAAGTAATAGTTGGCCTTGTCGGGTAAATAGCCGCCAGCGACTCCAAAGCCAAGTTTGCATTTACATTGTTATTTTTCTTAGAATCATCGAAAAACACAGGAATTTGCTTACCGAAATCAAAATTGTTCATCTGGTTCGAAACAGAAGTCGAACGAGCTTGAGATGTATAGAAATCCTCCAGTTGTGCCAATTCTGCATCTGTCATTCCTGCAAAAGATTTTGACCTTTTCTTTTCTTCACCTACTGGTGGTTGTGAGGTCTTATTGTTCTTAACATCTATTCTATCCTCCAATTCGTTTAAATTCGAGAATGCATTTTGTGTATATCCATGATTGGAACCTGAATTCGTTTGTGTGTTACTTTCAGTGACTTTTTTAATGTGCTTCTCGAGGTTAGGATCAACATCACTAATATCAATATCTTCTATCTCTACAGGCTCATCAACTTTGATCTCTTTCATTTTCAGAATTTTCTGTTCCGGTGGAGGTGGCAATCTCGGTGCATTAGTTACCTTTGGCGAGTGTATAAATGGCGACACACTTCTGCTCCTGTTACTAGTCCCAAGTGCAGATCTTCCGCGTGGGGCCAAGTGCATACCATCGAGCTTACTAGTCAGCTTGCGGCTGTCTAACTCGTGGTTCTGTTGTCTTAAGGGACTCGCATCACCACTCCCTACCGCATTCCTATACGCTGGGTTATACTGTGGTGGTACCTTGATGAAGTGATTGTAAAACCCAATGTGTTGACTAGTTTCCCTTATGATCTTCGCTTGGTCGTCAATGAGCGATGGGGCCAAATCATCAAACGAGATATGCCTCGCATATGATGTGCTTGTGGACATGACTAAAGTTTTGTTAGATTCTCTTCTTGCTATGTTTCAACCTAGTGAAGGGCTTCAGAGATATTTCTGTGTATTACACTTTCTGCTGTTATTGTGCTTGTAAGTACCGCTTCAATTGGTATTGCAACCAAGCCTTGAGTTAGTCTTAAAATGATTATACCAGAGACTGCAGAGGAAAATCCCTAAAAACTGGAATAGCTTGTCAGAACAGAAATCTATAAAAATATATAAGACCAATGTCAAGAATGGCAGCAAGATTGTAGTGCTATGACAATTGGAATGTTAACCTGGGCTAAAGTTATGTTAGGCCTGAGTAGTTTAGTAATGATGCCTAGTTGCTAGCTGGGAATAGTTGCTTAGTTCATTGGGAAAGATGATCTTAGGGCTCAACGAGCCAACTAAGCTGCCCTACTATTGGGTTTTATGGCCACATGCATATTAGGGCTACGATCGTCATCAGCACACAACGCTGCGTAGGAAAATCAAAACAAAAAGTTGTCAATCACTTGATTTATCATAGGGCTCTCTGCTCGAAGAGACAACTTCTCTTTAGGGTTTTGACCTTCGTTTGCTCGCTTCCCTGCCACCCTTCTCTAGGTCTTCCCTCTCCTTGACCCCCCCTTCCACCCCTTAAAATCGTGTTAGGGCTTATAACTGTGTTTGCCCCCACCTCCCTTCAACGGGGGGGAGGGTGCTTAGGGCTTAGGGCTTGGGGTTTGATGACCAAATGGCCTTAGTTTGGGTAGTGCATACATTAATGCATATTACAGTGCAGTGCATGTAGACTATTTGATGTTAAGGAACCATCAGCAACATTTGGCAACCGAGGCTTTTGCATCAAATAGAAAAGAGGATCTTTAATGATCAGGGCACTGAAGCCTTTGAGAATGCCCTATGGAGCTGAGTTAGGCACTTACATTAGGGCTTGATGTTGGTTTTTGCATTGATGCGGCAATATTTTGTCATTTGCAGCGTAAGGCATTTAGGGTGTTAAAAGGGGTTCTAATCAGTAATGTGGGATTAAGAGTGGCCGCAACCCTAAACAGAGTATAGTGGGTAAGCCCTTGGCGATAAGGGCATTTTCATAATCTATAGGCCAGGTTGTGAATATAGGAGCTTTTAGTTTTCTAGTGGTACTACTGCGAAGCACCATAAAATGATATGGATACAAATTTTGTGTATATGGGATTAGAATATATAATTTATATACCGTCCATTTGAAATATAGCAAAGTCGAACTTGAAAAATCTATAATTAATGATTACATAGTCTGTGGGAAATTGCCCGGCATTACTGGCATCTGGTTTTCTAATTTATAGGAAGAGTTGCTGTCAATTTCCGAAGAAGCCATCTCTTGACTGTCGTAAGTCAACATGTCCAGCTGTTTGGTTAGCTCCTCCATCATCTCCTTATGCTTTTGAGAGTGGAACAGGATGGTTCTTCTCTTGACTCTTTTCTTATCCACAGGCATCTTTCTAGGGACTGTTTTCCTCTCTAAAGATGTTTTACCATTCTTATTGGCATCATTGTAGATGAAATCACCGTTGGATGTTTCTGGTTGATTGGATTCAGTCAGGGTGAAGCTTTCACTTTTATCACTAGCACTGGAGTCTTCCCTCTTGTCCCCAATCAATAATAGCTCATCCGCTACTTTTTCTGCGTCAATGGATACCAAATGCTGATTACTGTCGTCCAGATCAGTATCTTTATTTCTAGATGCTTTAGAGTTCAAGTTTAAAAGTGCATATCCTGTATGCTCGGTCGCTTTGTGATGCTCATTGTTTTCAAACATTGAATCCAACTTGGACATCTTGCTCCTCAAAGCATCCTTACCTTGTTCAAGACGTTTAAACTTCTCATTGAGATCATCTAGTGTCGATTTGGTGGTGTCCTCGACAACATCCTTATTTCTTAAGTTGTCTATTTCCATCTTTAATTGCTTTAACTTGTTGTCGGAAACAGTTTCATTTGATTCTTCCATAATCCTCAATTCCTCTAAATCTTGCTGCAATTGCTCAACAGTATCTTGAGACAATATCACTGATCTTGTACCTTCTATTGGCAATTGAGAGGTATTAGCTTTATTTAACTCAATTATACTTGAGTTAATAGTGCCTAGCGGATTGGTTATAAAAGGATTATTCTGTTTCTTATTTTCTACAATGGAAATTTCTGATTGTTGAGGGGAGGATGACTCTGACAGATGGCTTGCTGGAAAAGCATCTTCAAATACAGATTCATTCTCTGATCTACCAGACTGAGGTGCTTCACTTGTGCCCAATAGACCTGCTGGAGGACTTTGGGTTGATCCGCTAGTGTTCTCCGCCTGATCCTTAGATATATCCTCCTTCTCTGATGATTCTGGCAATGCTTTCGAAATCATTGGCGATGGTGTTTTTGGTGACATGCTTGCAGTGGATAGTAATCTATTTAGTTGACGTACTTGTTGAAGATATGGTGTTAGAATATTAGGTCCCGGTGATGCCATGGAGTATCTGGCTTCTGGGTTCTTAGCAACATGAGTCAGGTTAGCTGGGCGTTCGATTGAAAACACTCCTGGACAATAGTCATTTAGGTTTTTTAGGTCAAGGGTATAAGAGGCCACACCATATCCTCTATCGTATTCATCAATATTGTTCAAGTTGGCACCATTAACACAATAGTCATTCTTGTCGCCGCCCATAATTAATATCTTATCATTTTGCATCAATGACATAGATTGGCCCGAACGAGGAAGGGGTTCATTGCAATGAGAAGTATCTAACCTGTACCATTTCAGTGTTTGTAAATTCAAGAAATACATGGTATTCTGGTACTCGTCATCTTTATTTTTCCCACCAAAGACACACATCAGATTCTTATATATTGTTGCAGAGTGTTCTTGAATTGGTTGAGGTTTGTCACCTTCTGTCTCTAAGCATCTCCATTCATTCAGATCAGGAATATAAACATACAATTGGTTTTGGAGTTCACCTCGTGATGATCCACCAAACACCCAAAGTTTATAGTCATAAGCAACCATAGTATGGTTCGTTAGTGGTGGTGGTGTGAATGCTTTGGATTTGAGGAATTGCCAGCGGGAGTGTGGGTTCCTGAAGTCTGATAAATCATACATGGCCAAATCATTGAAATAGTTGTCATCTAATTGACCGCCAAACAGATATAGTTTCGCTTTCTTTGGGGTTGTTGCAATAACACTGATCTGGTGGCCATATCTCCCCAATGGTCTTGTCCCTATTGGTGTTGGAATCGTCCACCTATGTGAATCGACGTTAAACAGATAAAGGTCGTCATCCAAAAGACCTTCTGAATTCAATTTGTGAGTGTCACCACCAAATATTACTAGGGCATTCCCACATAATGTTGCGGCATGCCCAACCCTAGGTGGTGGAGTATTTACTGTTAAATCTATTACTTGTGTAGTGAAATTTGTGGAATCGCTATTTGCTGTTAACATCCAAGTATCACCATATACAAGCTCGCCGTGTAAACCACCCATAACAAAAATACGATTATCAGGAGTTGCATATGTGGAGGCAATATGTCTATAACGTGGTAGAGGAGAACTCATCAATCGTGTACGGCCCCATGGTGATTCATTGGCCTCGTCCAGTACTTCTTGTAATCTTGAAAGTGCAGAGTCTCTAAAGGAATAGCGCACATTTATGTCAGAGCTATCTAGTGAAACTGTCTTTTTCTTGTCCTCTTCCAATTTTGAGATCAGCATTGATATTCTTCTGCTACTATGGCGATGTGAATAGCGGACTGACCGATCGGTGCGACTCAGTCTTTTCGCTTTCCTTTCTGTTATATTGTCATAGTCAATGTCAGCAAACATGGGAGCCCTGGGTATGCGGACACTAGCGCTAGGACTATTTAGAACCGCTGGGTCATCCGTAATTGTAGGGATGACATACTGGTTTTTGGCTCTTGGTGGTGTTGGATATTTTTCCGCTGGTGGTGGGACTTTAGAGATTCTGAGATTGCCCCTATTGGATTTCTCCTTATTTTTCTCCTTGGGGTCTTTATTTTTCTTCCTCCTGGTTAGCCTTCTAAATAGAAATGAAGTCATTATCGCATAAAGACTTTTGAATGTATATTACCCGCGCAGAAAGCTGTATCCTTTTGTTTCGCCTGGAGTACTTGCCAAAAGAATTCTGTTTAATTGGTTTTTCAATAATTCTTGGAAGCACAACTGAATAGAGAAAAGGGACTGTGAGGAAAAAAATTTGCTTCAGGTACAAATTATTTATAAGAGAAGCGGAGAATTTTTCCTTTGTTCTGTACTTATGTTCTGAAATTCCACAACCAGGTCAATCCTTAGAAACAATATCTTTTCTTTTGGAATGTAAAACTCAACTATTGTATTTTATTTTTGTAGTCAAGGACCCTGGGGTGAAAGATAAGAACAGCGTGTTAACGTTTATATACCCGATGTTGTTGTTTGTTATTCTCGTTGTTGTATCTTTTTCCACAGGTTCATATATATTGCGTTGGTGCTGCAGAAGGAGAACGAATGATTTATTTAGATTTTTTTTTATTTTATTTTTAATACTGCAAGTGTGAAGAGCCACATCACTCGTTTATTATTCATTAGGTTTGTTGTTTGTTTTGCTTCAACTTGCAGTACTCTTGTCCTAATTGCTTATACTCATCTCATTCAGGTTGTTGATCCACTTTTTGTTTATACTATTTCATTGCTTTTGATCCTATGAAAACCCCGCACGGACTACGTAAACAAAGAAAAGACACTTCTCCTTGGGGATTTTCTCACTTTCCCACACTCCTTCGCACGTAAGTCCCAGTTTGATGACGTGGCCTTCTCTGTGGTGAGCCTTCGCTCTCTCTCTCTCCCTCTCTCTCTCTCGAGCTCCCTCCACGGTCTTCTTCGCTTGCTGGTTTCTCTGCCCACACAATTTGTACCGAATTTGGGCATAACGGAAGAAGACAGGTGGTCCCCAGTGCAGTCCCCGTACGGGACAATAGCCTTTCCTTTGTAGTTCCTGACGTATGTACCGAACATTTGGGATAGGGCGAATCAGAAAATCACATTTTCCTTGTTTGGCGGGAGGAGGAGGGTGAAGGGTGGGGGAAAGCCGCACAGCATTAGCCCGGGCTCACTCCAGGAAAATCCAGCAGCCCGCTTTTTGTTTTCATCATTTTTATTCTTAGTCAGCTCTATGCTTCTACGGGACATCCCGTGGGAGTGGGAGGGGAAGGAGGGGAAAGGTTAAGCAAGAATCCGCGAAAAATAAACAAGCCAGAAACCATAAAAAACAAAAGCTGAGAAACACATGCAGGGAACAGGAGCAGAAATGGGCCAAATAGTAAACACAAACACAATCTGGAAAATGGCGTTATTCCATGCATTTTCGGTCTTACTCTAGGCAATGTCTGGATGTGAGGTGCAGAGAAACCAATGCAGAGACCAGTGTGAGGGAAACAGAACGAGAGAGTTAAAAATTTGGAACGCGTCTTAGCGAAGAAAATGTGCTGGAGCTGCACTTGTAGCGCAGGTTAAGACTGCAGCTGAGGAGTAGCCGCGCGCTGCAACTTCGACGAAGAGGCATTATTCGCGCTGCATCTCGTAATCTTCCAGGCAACAAGAAAAATCACAGTAATAACGGTGCTAAGTACTAACGGTACTAAATACTAACTGGGCACTACCTGTTAGTACTGCGTCAGACCAGTGAGTACAATGAAATCCAGACGCGACTGGAGATGACAGACAAGACAAAGACTAGCGGTCTTATCAGGTGGACTGATCTTTGTGTTGACAGGTATTGGCAGGTAGCAACGTACCTACAATCGGTGCCTTGCTATATCTCACGCATGGAGGGGTGATGCGCTCGCTATCTTCTATCTTTTCTTTTGCAGTAAACGAGGTATTGGGAGTCGATCGCCTAGCAATAAGGCTCGCACCTCCTAGCTATAAATACTCATGTGCTATAAATATTCCTGGTGCTGTCATTGTAAATGCTGGTACAACTACCTATCTCCCTAGGCTGGAATACTTATAAATAGTTGTTTGTGATATATATATAGCTTGTAATCTAAGCGACAACCAGTTATTATCTATTGGATTATCGGCGCTCCAGAGATTGTGTCTCGAGTTTCTCTCGGTCTTGCAGAACACGTCTGAGATCAAATGAATTCGTTAAACATTATAGAATATATATACAATCTAATATTAAAGGCTTTTATGTGCATGTGTATTCCTCCCAAACCCAGACTATTAAAAGAGATGTTATTGTCAGGCACAAACAACTTACCTTATTACATAGTTTTCACCATCCTGGCGGATTGTGGCCTCTCCATCACTTACCTTTTGCATAACTTGAAAGAATTTAGACCTCTGAAGTTTTTCCTTCATTTGACTACGCTCGCATATCTCTATAAAACTTTGAGCACTTTCTTGGAATTCTAGTTTCTGGTTTTGGTCCTTTACTTCTTCTTCAATTTTCTCGAATTCATCATCTATCAGTTGATCTACTGCCGAGCTCTTGTCCTCGTGATGATCAACAATATTAAGAGTCGTTTGTGGCCGAGTTACAGTTGGTATGTACAGGTTTCTGGGACATTGTGCCGGCACTGTGTTGTGAAACTGTTTCTGTTCGTATTGCTTATATAGATTCTTATAGCTGTCGGCAAACTCTAATGGATCCTGTACTTTCATGGACGAGAAATCGTTCACCCATGAGTTTGTGTCTACAGATTTAGCTATGGTCCGTCCAGTTGCATGCGCATTGTGTGTCTGTACGTTTAATGTTGTTGGATGCACCGCATTCATACCACTGTTGTTCTGCAGGAAAGTAGCCTCCACAATTCCTGTAGTTGGCTGCCTGATGTTGGTACCATGACCAGTACCGCTACGATGCTTGTAGACCCGCTGTTGTTGGGTATCTAGGTATGGTCCCTTCCTGCTCACCATGCGCTGTATTGGGTCCGCCGCACAATATTGACTCATTCTCCTCTTGTGCTCTCTTATAGTTCACTTGCTTGCCAGGTTCTCGCACTCTAAAGTGAGCACTTTAATTGTTATATGATAGTCGATGGATACAAAGTAACACGTCTTATATACCAAAGTTGAATACCCCGATTCATACAAGTTGCACAAGTTAAAGTTATTCCATAGACTAATTAGCAACCAATTTCTAGCTGAAAGTGTATGCGATGACCGCACCGTTTCCCTCATCGACTAAAGCTCTGTGGTGGTTTTGCAAAAAAAATCACTGAAAAAAGATGCTGCTGGCAGGGTCCTAGAAACCCTCGACGGATCGGACATTATTTGAAGATCTCCGAGGAAACGGGTTTCCCACTAACAGCCGTTTCGTCAAATAGAAGGAGGGATTACAATCATGTGATCTATTAGAATAACACCAAAAGAGATACCTGCTCGTGTATTCGGATAAGGTATTGTATGCGATATGTGCATACAATGCTTTGGTACCAATTGAGTTCGATCAACTTGGAATGGATAAGTATGTGTCTTCCCCGTGTATGTTTCTTTTATTGTTATTGTTTAAGTTGGTTGTTTGAAGTACAGATGTATTGAAATCATAAAATTGTATTAAATAAAGTCAAGTTTATCAAAAATATCGTACAGAAATAAATTTATAAAAAAAATAAAAGGATAGTAAGTATAAAAAAGTTCGTATTGTCTGTATGTTTTCGTTTATTTTTATTTTTTGGATCTTAACAGTTGCTGAAAATAGTACAAAATTGTACATCATGAAAACTGTAAATTTGGAAGATAGATTGAATCATGACAGACAGAATCATACCATGGCTGCTTTTGCAAAGACATTATACATTCTTGACTTGGCAGACATGGTTGCAAATAAATGTGAAAGTAAAATAACAAGCACACAGAAATGACACAACAATGGGAAGAAATTATTCTCCTCATCCAAGTAATTCCCATGCTAAATATTAACATTTCATCTTAACAACATTAAAAAAGGATCATCGAGACGTTGAGAAAGAAAAAGAGAGTTAAAAAAACTATGCCAATCAATTATGAGTTTAGTTTATTAAACTCTGTTGTTAGAAGCTTCGACTTCAGCTCTCAATCTCAATCTACCGGAAAGGATGTTACTGATTTCGTTGAATTCGGTCCAGTGGACTTCATGACCCTTTCTTAGCTCAATGTTGGTTTCGTTTTCCCATAGAGAAGCGATTGGCTTGAAGGAGATGTGAGAACCGTTGACACAGATAATGGCAGCAGAGTCATCTTCGTGTTCAACAGTTGGAATCTTAGCACCGTGCTTGTCAAACTTGAATCTCAAAACCTTAGCATCCTTGTCCAAAGCAGTGGCCTTGTTCTTCTTGTTCCATTGTTCAATGAACTTAATACACTTAACAGCATATCTGGAGGCGATAACACGATCCTTAGAGGATGGAGCACCACCTTGTTGAGCATGACCTGGCATAGCAGTTCTAACACCAAATCTACCCTTGCTGGATTCAGAAATGATGTCAGCAATCAACTCAGTGCTGTAAATGCTGGAAGCTTGTTCGTTTCTAACCAACAACTTACCGTTTCTGTTTTCACCCTTGTCGTGACGGAAGTTCTCCTTCAACAATGAAAGATCTTCTCTGATAGACTTTAGGCTGATTGGATCTTCTGGAGTGTATACAGAGACAGCACCAGTAACCAAACCAGTGAAAGAAGCAATGTAACCGGAGTGACCACCTTGAACTTCAACGACGAAGACTCTTCTTCTGGTAGCAGAGGCAGATTGCTTAATGTCATCAGTGTAGTTAACTAGGGCATTCAAACAGGTATCAACACCCAAGGAGTATTCAGTACCTGGGACGTTGTTAGAAATGGTACAAGGCAATAGAACCATTGGGATGTTGAAGATTGGGTATTGCTCTCTGCTGTCACGTAGTTGCTTCAAAGACTTGAAACCTTCGAAACCACCCAAAATGATCAAACCATCAAGCTTGTTCTTTTGGAAGTAGTAAGCGATGGTACCCATGTCTTCAGCGGCAACAGATCTGTTGGTACCAATTTCGGAACCACCCATGTTGTGCCAGTTTTCAACATCGATCCAGCTCAACTCTTGGACTTCACCGGTTTGGATTAGACCACTGAAACCGTTCATGATGGCATATGGCTTGTGACCGTGAGACAAACAGTATAGAGTGGCAGCACGAGTGGCAGCGTTCAAAGCTGCGGATGGAGCACCAACGTGGACAATACCGATGTTTAGTCTTTCAGTAACTGGTAGCATTTCAGAACCATCATCTTTAACAGTAGTAGACAAAAAGTTTTCATAAAGTTCGATGAATTCAGTGTCTCTCATGGAAATAGCCTTGTCAAAGTCCTTGTTTTCAATTGCTGTAGCAACAGACTTAGTCAACTTGACCGATTCAACCAATGGCATTCTAATGATCTTGTTTTCTAGGATACCAATCAATGGAGATGGGGTCTCTGGGGTCATTTCTAGAACGGCCTTGACAGCGTCAACACCTTGCAAAGTGGCCAACCATCTGTCGTGAGCGACAGCGGTACCACCTCTTTGAACGTGACCAAGGATAGTAACCTTGGTGTCTAGACCTAGATCAACCAAGACATCCTTAACGTCTTCGGCAGTAACTGGGTTCAATTGGTCATCAAGTGCACCTTCAGCAACGATAATGGTGTTGTTTCTTCTACCCTTGTTTCTGTGTCTTTGACAGACTTCCTTCAACTCATCTTGCCATTGACCGTGTGGAACAGCTCTTTCTGGGATGAAAATGTAGTCAGCACCGGTAGCGATACCAGCCATCAAAGCTAACCAACCACAATGTCTACCCATAACTTCGACAACGAAGGCTCTGGAGTGAGACTTGGCGGTGGCATCGATGTAGTCAACCATTTCACAGATTCTTTCTAAAGCGGAGAAGGCACCGATGGTGGAGTCAGTACCAGCCATATCGTTATCGATAGAACCGACCAAACCGACAATGGTCAAGTTTCTGTATGGGGCGACCTGTTCGCTGGTGAAAGTACCGTCCTTGACTAATTCTTCAACCAAGGATGGCCATTCGGATCTGAAAAGGTCGGCACCGGTTAGAGAACCGTCACCACCACAGACGACCAGAGCGTCGATACCTTGAGAAATCAAGTTACCGGCAGCTCTCTTACGACCTTCACGCTTCTTGAATTCCATGGAACGAGCGGTACCGATCAAAGTACCACCCTCGCTTAGCCAGCCTCTGACATCTTCCCAGTGCATCTTCTTCAAGTACTTACCACCTCTCAATAGACCTTCGTAACCTTCGTAAACGGCGAAAACATCGCAACCGTAGTGGATACCGGTACGGACAACAGCACGAACGGCGGCGTTCATACCTGGAGAGTCACCACCGGAAGTCATGACGGCGATCTTCTTCTTCTTTTGTAGGTTGGAGCCACTTTGTAGGGACTCCTTTAGTTGGTTGACGGCGTCGGTGCTTTGGCTAGCGGTGATGTCGTCCTCCTTCTCTAGAGGCTTCAAGAAAGCGTCCATGTTAGTTGGCTTTTCGTCTAGAGGAGATGCAAATGAGGTGAAGCTCAATTGGTTGCCCATTGGGTCGTTCATCTGCAGGACGGAGTCGGAGACCTTGGTGACCTTGTCGCCGAACTCCTTGGCGATGGCTGGAAGGTCAGCGGAGAAGTAAGTGATGTGGGAGGTTTGTGCAGTGCTGTATACGTCCTTCAAAGGTTCGTGCATGACCAGACGAACTTTGACGAAGGCACCTTGGCTTTGGGCCTTGTTAGAGGCTTCCTGTTGTGGGACACGGAACCCTAGAGAGTCGGTTTCACTTAGCTTGAAGGACTCCAGCCAGACCTCTCTCAAGGAATCGTCGGAAGTACCAGACGCTAGAACGACGTTCTCACCGTGCTTGAACTTGTTGAAGTCCTTGATGGTGGAGAAACCCAGACTGTGATAGAAACGCACTGTTTGCTTAAATAGCTCTTCATCAGCAGTGGCGATAGCCCTGAAAGCTACACCATAACAGTTATCCTGATGTAGCATAGTTCAAAAATAAAGTGTAATGGTCTATTCTTTACCTTTATGGCTCCTAAGTAGTGTTAAAGAATAAAAAAAGAACCAAAAAAAAGCTTGTTACTCTCAAGTTATATATCCAATATTTCCTTATAACTAAGAGCTTATGAAAGGGAGACTGTTATTTATTCCAGAAAAGAAATCAATTGAAGTTTTTTTTTTTGTTTGGTTTTATTTTTTTTTTCACTTTTATGTTTTAAAGCAATTTTTTTCTGTGCTTTTGCTCTTGCTCTGCTTTCCTTCAAATTTCGAAGTTGTGTGTTGGGATTAGTCTGCAAGTAACCATAGAAGATTATGTGGGCTAGATGACCCAATTTCAAGTAGATTGTTTCTTGTGGAATGGAACCAATTTCAAGTTTGGATACACAAAGGTACTTGCTGAAGGTCCTTGCTGAAGGTCTTGTTAAAAAGGTCAAAATTGAGAGAAAAAGAAACGAGTTCTACTTTAGCACTGTAGCAGGTAATAAGCATAGGCAGAGCACAGTCCATTGTTAGAAGGTAGCACCTGGTCCCCCCCCCACTTCCTCCATTGTGTATTGTAGCTCTTCTCTTAGTGTATTCAGATATCCAGCGTGGAAGGGACCCTTTGTCCGTATGCGTACTGCGATTCGTGTGTCTCTCTGCCTTCTACCTACCCGTCGCCCCTACGGCCGGTACTCTGCTCATCTGGGACTTATAACCGGAACAACAATGAAATGACGAAGATAGTTTTTCCGGTTCGTGCGGAAAGTTCCTCAGTTTCTTTCTTTTTCCCTCGATGGGGGGGGGGGACTTCATCACGGGAAGCGAAGGGACGGGAAGACTCTGAGAGAGTGAGAGAGAGAGGAAAAAAAGAGCGCAGTGTGCTACGTCATTCGGGTCTGCGCGTGTGACTTCGGGATCGTCACTTCGCTGGTTGGTGACGATGGAAGGTAGCCCACCAATGGAAAAGTGGTATCCCATGGTGCACGGGTGTTTTTTTTCACATCTTTCCCGTTTTCAAGAGATGGCTTGTGCGACGTACGATCACACTGGTGTGTATGTGCGTTTTGAGTGATATGCGAATGGACCGCTGTATGGCTAATACTACAGCGGATATATGGGCAAAAGTGGACTTCTTACGATCATGATTTGGTTTGGTCATATAAAGTTACAAATGGACATGTCAATTATATAGAGGTTCAATAACAAAACATCAATGGTACTGGAGCGCGCGCCCCTCCCCCTTCACATCTGCTGTTGCTGTTGCTGGAATGGGTTGGTGATCTGCACGGGGATCATCGCGTATGTTACAGGCTGTTGCATCTGCATTTGCTGCATATCTACCTCCTGTATCGTGGGCATGTGTGCAGTGCCAAATGGGTTGTCCACGGTTTCGTATTGTGCCATGTTCTCCAACGCGAATGGGTTGTTTGAACCGGTTCTCAACGGCTGTTGCGCTAATGGTTGTTGTGGTGATTGTTGCTGTATGCCGTTAACGTTGCCTCCCGTGAAGCCAGACATTTGATTGCCCACATACATGCTTGTGCCTTGCTGTACCATTGGCATCGGTGATGTCTGCATGGGTTGCTGTGGCTGTGCCTGTGGCTGTTGCTGCTGCATCATCATCTGAGGGGAGGTCATCTGAGGAGCAAATGGATTGCTGCCCGTAGGCTCGAAACTAAACGTGTCAGCAGCAGACGGCGTGAATGGGTTGTTGACATATGGTTCTTGAGGCACTGTAGGTGTTATTAGCACTTGTTGGTTCTGTAACTGTTGTTCCAGGATCTTCTTTTGTTCCCTGATTTGCTCGAGTTTTTGCTGCGCCATGCTGCTAGTGGTCTCGCTTCTTTGTAATGTGCCTGGTTGGTTCGCATTCCTACTGCTTTCGTCTCCGTATGCGGTTGTGTTGGATGACACTTTCCTTTGGCTATTCAGTTTCGCACCTCCCCTTTCCTCGTTTCTGATATGGTCCTCCAGTGATGATATCAACTTAGTTGTTATATGCTTGATGACAGGTATCTTCAGCCCGACAGATTTGCCGATTTTCAAGTAATTAACCACATGGTCCGTTAAGTCTACGAAGCTCTTGTATAGTTCCAAGGTTCTCTTAGCCTCGGCTCTGTCTAGTTCAAAGAACGACTCCAGCAATGCGATAACACCCCCGTTCAAAGAATTGTACAAAGGCAGCAAATCGGTGACTAGCATCTTGAATGTGTATAGGATCAGATCGTTCTGTAGGTCTATCTGAGAGAATCTGTTCTTGATCAATGCAGTGATGGTGTTCTCTAGGGACTCGACGTGGTCCAGTTCCGTCGAGATCGAGATGTTCTTGTTTCCCAAGTTTTGTTGGCTTCTCTCACGTCTATACTTCATTGCAATATTGAAACCCACTTTCACGTAGTCTGTACCGTTGCACAGGTCGTACTCCTTGCATCTGATCTTCAAATACTGGTTGTATCTCTCTATCACTTTGATGTCATCCCGCGACCACTTCGATGAGGAGAGGATCTTTCTCGTGCTGTTGAAGAAGTCCAGGTTCCGGGACATGTAGTCCAGTATAGGCGACCCGTCCCCCTTCCGCCTGTTCCCGCCGTAGTAGTCGTCGTCGTCGTCGAAACCCCTGGCCTCGCTCTGCTCGCTGTACTGGATCATCAAGTGCAGCATGATCAGAGACTTGAACACTATGGTCCACTCGTTAGACCCCGCTATCCGCTGCCCAAGCAGCTGCACTGCCTCCTGCATGGAGTGGCGTGAAGTGGACGTGTCCTGCAGGATAGGACCGACGTACTTGTCCTTGGGCGGTGCCATCTTGATCTTGGTGGCACCTTTGACCAGCTTGTTCAGTGCCATCTTTTATTTTTTCTTCCTTTTCTTTACTTACACAACTTTTCGAATATTAGCTCTCCAAATGAAACTCTGGTTCCTTGCCAGATGTATATCAGTGTTCGGTGTCTCTTCGATAGAAGTACCAAATAGAAATATAGAAAAGATTCGAGTTTCTTTGCATATGGTATGCAAGTTTTCGATGGGGGGAAAAGACAAGAGCAGAGAAGGCAATAAAGGGATTTTCTTTTCTGTGGACTTGTGATGGCAGGAAGAAAGGGCGAGAGAGAGAGCGAGTGGGAGAGAGGTAAGAGATACAGTTACCCGGACACAATAAAGTTCGAATCCACAAAACAATATCCGCTCCCATCCGGATTCGAATGGGTGTAATATTAACGTATTATATGATTTAATCCAGTTACGTAATATATGACTCAACTCAATTACGTCATTGTCATTATAAGATAGGGTACATAAGGCTTGAGATACACACCGAGACACAGACACAGACACAGACACAAATGAACATTTTTCAAAACACACACAAAAACCACGCAGAGCAATTCCCTTATCGGTTCCTTCGAGGGGGACAGGGGGAGGTAGTGGGATAGGAGGTTCCCTCTCGAACTGCAGCCTTAGAAGACACGGCACACACTGGTCACAGCGCCCATCAAATTGAATAGTGCTCTGTTCAATGGCTACTTGTGGAGATCCTGTGGAGATCCTGTGGAGATCCTGTGGGGATTGTCTCTGAGGGTCATCGTCTGGTAGTGCAGGCCGGGTAAATATATAACACGGCTGTACTATTCACTGCTGCACTCTCTATAGGAGTGGATTTAGGCAGCGAAGTAAAAGCGGAGACGGATCCGCACAGAGCACAGAGCACAGAGTTGAATTGGATTGCGCTCAACAAAGGGGACAGACGTAGACAAGGGCGTAGAGAGAACAGCCAAATACAATCACGGCTGTCTTAGCGGAGATTGGGAGAGAGAGCCCCCCCGCAATTTTAAATCCCAAACGTATAAATACCATTACTTTCAAAACACACCCAATACTCACTCCAGGTACAAAGCTACCAAACACATCAAACATAACAAAAAAACATTACAAACATTACAAACATTACAAACAATGTCTACGATAGGATTTGCTTTCAAGAGGTTCTGGCAGAGTGAGACAGGGCCTAGGACGGTACACTTCTGGGCTCCTACTTTGAAATGGGGTCTTGTTTTCGCCGGTCTGTCAGACCTTAACAGGCCGGTAGACAAGCTGAGCGGCACACAAAACCTGTCGCTGCTCGCTACGGCGCTGATATGGACGAGATGGTCCTTCGTGATAAAGCCAAAGAACTACTTGCTGGCGTCCGTGAACTTCTTCCTGGGATGCACCGCAGGTGTGCAGATCGGAAGACTGATGAACTACAGGTTGACCAACGGAGACACAATGTCACAGGCTATCGGGTACTTGTTCCACGGGAAGCCCGCCAACACCATCGCTTCCAGCGGGAACGGTAAGAAACCTGAACAACTAATTGCATAGTTTTGTTTTGAGAAAAACAATACTTTCTTTTTATCCCACTGAGTGTGCATTTTTTTTAGTGTCTTGGTGGCCCTGACATCAAGGAGTCATTCGAAGGGAAACCGGATTTCCCTCTAACCATTTTCAACCACTCAAAAGATACAAACATGGGCATAAATCAATGCAAGGACATTTCACAGAGTTTTCATATTCACACTATTCCTTTATTTTCTCATGATTTTTTTTATCGACGTGTATACATTCATTTCGCATTTTTTTATTGGTATTTTTTTTCAATAGTTTTCTAGGTTTATACTTTATATTTCAAAACAAAAAAATATTAAAAACAAATAGATAATTTATCTATCGTTCATTCTTTTGCTTTTGATATCGGAATTTCGAGAATATATATGGAGCCAAAATTAAAGGGTGGCTATTGTACATTAAATGATATATATATGTTATGCTATTTGCTCACTTATATATCTAGTTTGCAGCTCAGTTTAGTTGTTTTCTTGTATTTTGAATACGATTTTTTCTGAAAGGAATATATTTTTTGTTCTTTTTCTAAATGGAATATCTAAAATCAAAATTCTATGTCAATCATTTTGCATCGTGTGACTTCTCTCCATCGAACTTAAATCCCACGCTCAAGACAACATTGAATATTACAGTTACTTATTAGTTTACTTTCATTTAAGTATGAGAACTGGCGGTCCCAGTTCCCAAAGCATCTCTTAGAAAATATTTTAATGGTGGGCTAGTTCAACTACCTTCTTAGCAGCAGGGTCCAATCCATCGAAAGAGTAGATCTTCAAACCAGAGTCCTTGATGATTTGACGACCTTCATCTAAATTGGTACCTTGTAATCTAGCCACAATTGGAATTCTCAACCCCAATTCTTTTGCAGCTTCAACTAGACCTAAGGCAACGAAATCACATCTAACAATGCCTCCGAAGATATTTACAAAAATGGCATCTACTTTATCATTAGACATGATCAATCTGAAGCCTTCTTTGATGGTTTCTGGGGTGGCACCACCACCACAGTCCAAGAAGTTGGCAGGCTCACCACCATTCAACTTAATAACATCCATAGTAGCCATGGCTAGACCAGCACCATTGACCAAACATCCGATGTTTCCGAATAGTTTAACAAAATTCAATTCGTATTTCTTGGCACTTACTTCATCTGGGTCTTCCTGAGTCAAGTCTCTCCAGGAGAAAATCTCTTCTTGCTTGAAGAAAGCATTGTCATCAAATCCAAACTTGGCATCTGTACACATAACTTTGTGGTCTTTGTTGTTAGCAATCTCACTCAATGGGTTAATTTCTACTTGTGTGGCATCGGTTTCACTGAAGATCTTATACAGTTTGCTGACAGCATCCTGGGCATCGTCGATAGCATCGGCACTGAAACCCAAAGACTCAGCAATTTCACGAGCTGTTTCCGGTTTTAGACCCTCGGAAACGGTGATTGAAAACTTCTTAATGGCATCTGGGTTCTTTTCTGCAACTTCTTCAATGTTCATACCACCTTCACTGGAGCATATTATCATTGGCTTACCAGTTGCTCTGTCCATCAGAATAGAAAGATAAGCTTCATGCTTTGTCTCGACTCTTTCAGCGATGTAAACGGCAGACACTAGCTTACCCTTCTCACCAGTTTGTTTAGTAATCAATTTGTGCTGTAGCATTTCCTTGGCCAATTTGGAGGCCTCCTGAGGAGATGAGATCATATGAACACCGCTCTTGAAGCCGGTGTCGAAATGGCCTTTACCTCTACCACCAGTCAAAGCCTGAGCCTTGATGACCAGCTTGTCGGTCCCGAGCTGTTCTGCAGCCTTGGCAGCTTCTTCAGGAGTCATGGCCGGTAAACCACGAGGGGTACCAACACCATACTTCCTCAGTAATTCAGCAGACCTATATTCATGGATAGATAAGTGTCTCTTACCCTGGACACGAGCCAATTGAGCCAGGTTCTTGTTCAATACAGTTCCTCTAAACATAGTTTATGATAGTTCTCGAAGGGATTCGTTTGTAAAAAAGGAACGCTCTTTCTTAATAGTTACACACAAAGTTTGGATGGATTATATTATTTTTGCCAAGCAAATAGTTCTATCTTTTACCTTGTCTTTATTGTCGCTTATTTCTTTCTTATTTAAGATTTCTTCCTGATAGGTTTCCTCTATAAATTGGAAAGCTATTTGTTTGTGTATTTGTCTTTCTTTGTCTCGCAATTCCTCTTCTCTAATGCAATATATATAGGAGAGTTGAGAAATCGTTATCAGCAATTTTCACTTTTCCCTAGAATGCACCGCTTTCCCAACGGGATCTTTCGTCCCCCTTCCAACCATCCAATCGTGGGACCTATTTATATAGAGGTGCTATTCTGCCTATCTGGCTAACTGGCAAGAGATCCCCTCCCCCTCCCTCGATCCTCCCTCGATCCTCCCTCGTCCGCCTGCGGCTTAGTCTTCCCTTTTATCTATACCCCTTCTAAGGAAAACGTAGACACATACGTACAGAGCCGGCATTGTACCGTCAAGAACTCGATTTGCCGGTTCTTGCTGCGCAAGTATTGTAGTTGCACAAACGTAGATTCTTAGCAATAGTGGGTCCCCTCCTTCTCCTTCTGTATTAACCGTTCCTGCGAGATTTTCTCTGTCTAAAAAATCCATTCTTGCGCGGGAAAGTATGGGACTCATCGTTTTCTTTCACCTTCTCCCTTCCCTTCTCCCCTTCTTTCATCTTCTGAGATTCAAAACTCCTGCAGCATTACTCTCCATATCTCTATCTCTGAGCCGCCGCTTCTTCACCTTTCCCCCCCTTACCGCAGATATCTCCCTTATCTCCCCTATACAAATATTGCAGGGTTCTTTCTGTGCGTGTGTTCACAAGCACATGCCATGCCATCAGATCGTTCTGCGTGTTTTGTGAGTTTGCTTTCCTCTTTACTCCAACTCTTTTTGTAGTCGTTCTCTTTGCCACGGGCACTTCTGTGTGATTGGAGAACAAAAAAGTTCAATTTTTCAGAAATACCCCGCTTTATGATTCAACAATCTCTTGTATAAATTTTTTCTCATTTGTACGACTGTTTCTAGGGGCGAGGGGATGCATTTACTAGTTTCTTTGTTTCTTTCAGGTTGTGCAGTGAATTGAGTACGCCAATTGCCGTAAAACAGATCTCGCAAATTCAAAAGTATAAATCTAGATTTTCTTTTAGTAGCCGCCGAAGGGTCATTCCCCGTCATTTGTATCTCGGAGTTGCGGATCATTCTGGCAAGGAGAGGGAGTAGCCGAGAAGACGGCAAATTACCCCAACTGTTTTTTTTTTTGCGTCCGCTATTCCGTGCACGTTGCTGTGTAATATTTAGCCTCTACCCTTCCCCTCATCTTACTGTCTGTCTCATCTTCCACAAAACTCCGATAGTTTCTCGATGCAGGAGTTCCTCCCTTCCCCTCCATCTCTCCCCATCTCTCAGCTAAAATAGCTACATCTGAAAGCCAGTGTTATCTGTTGCAAAAAAATTTAAGAGGCTCGAAGTAGCTCTGTCCGTGCTTTAGTCTACTTGTGTACTGGTGTACCGGTGTTTACGTGGGCGGCTAGATGTGTCGATATACATGCATCTAGTGTGTTTTGATATGGTAGATATCGTATTACTATGCAAAAAACTATTATACAGAAAGAAAAAAAAAACTGCTTTACCGAGTATATATTCTCTATTTCTCTAATGACCCTTCTTCTTTTGCTTGGTGATGTGCGCCCGTAGGACCTTTTGCTTGTCTCTCAGAGACATCTTCTGTTTACCACGCACACTTCTCTTGTGGATGGACATGACGAAGTTCTTCCGCCTTTCTTTCTCCCTGTTGGTGGTGGATCTCGCGTTGTCTCTCTTACCTCTTCTTGAACCAAACTTCTCACGGCCTTCACGCCCTTCCATGATCTTCTGCAGTCTCTCCTCCCTGGTCTGCTTGTACTTCACAGGACCAGTCAACAGCCCTGCATCGACAACTTCTTCGTTCTTCTCGTTTCTCATACCCATCAGCTTGGCAACACCTTCCTCTGTACGCAGTTCTTGTAACTTGGCGAAGTCAGCGGGCGTCAGAATTCTGCTGGACGCTATCTCTCTGAACGCACTCTCAGGGTCGATCTTGTCCTCGGGCTTCTCCTCGGACTTCTCCTCGGACTTCTTTTCGTCGTCGCTGTCCTCCATGTCCACGTCGTACTCCTTGTCGCTATCCATGGTCACCCATTCACCGTCAACATCGTCTTCCTCCTCCATGTCTTCCACTTCCCAGTTCTTGTCGTCATCGTCGTCAACAGCCTCGCCATTGGCCTCTTGCTCCTTCTTCCACTTCGCAAGAAGCTCGATACCTTGGATACCTTGAACAGTGTTCTCAACACCGAATTGCAGCTTCTTGTTGTCTCTCTCAGTGCCGCTTCTCTTCGCCTCTTGCAACTCCATAGACGCAACTTTACCACGGTCTTTCCTCTTCAACATCTCAGGCGCTACTTCTCTGTACAGAGACACTAGACCCTTGGCAGCCATGCTGACACCTTTCGCCTTCGAGCCCTTGTACTCAACAAGATCCTGCAGTAATGTCTCTTCGATGGCTAATGGGGCACGGGTACATATCTCCCTGATGGTGTTCAGCCCTGCGGCTGCTACTTCGGAAGCAACACCATCAGAGACGAACTCGTCTGTGATCTTACGCACTAACACGTTCAGCGTCTCCGGTGGGACCAGGTCGTGACAGGCCTGCGCACTAGCGGCCATGATCTTGGTGACATCCCTGGTCTTGGGCGTTAGATACTTCAAGAAGAATGTGTAGATACCTAGCACAATCAGCTTGTGTGTACCAATCATACGCGAAAGTAGCTGCATCAGCGAGATCTTCTGTTCAAGTGAGAACTTGTTGCTGTTCTTGCCCGACAGATGCTCCTTGAACAACTTTTCAGCAAAACCTTGTGGGTCTCTCAATAGATGAATAGCACTGAAATTTAAAAACGCTTGATTGGTACCGTTCTTGTTCTTCTTTTTAATGGTCTTGACGGCATTCTCTAACTTCTTACCTCTTCTACCAGTTTTCTTGTTGACTTGCATCTTATGTTTTAGAGCATTGATATCAATAGCATCTTCGTCATCTGATTTCTCCTCGAATGTCTCTTCACGTTCCCTGTCTGCGTCTAGGAAAAACATAACACCACTGATGGCAATCTTCACATCATTGTGCAATGCAGCTTGGGTCATGATTTCAACTGCACGGGAGTCATCCCAAATACCTCTTCTCCACAGTTCTCTGGTTAGCTTCGCAGCCCAAATACCTTGGGAGTCAGGTTGATCTAACAGATTGAAACAGATAGCTTGCGTGGATTTGTTCAACTTCTGGTTCTTGGAACCAGTATTGCAACTCTTCAGCAGTGAGATCAAATTCTTATACACAAGAGTTCTCAGTTCCTTGGCATGTGAATTAATACCTAGCGTGTTACCTTGGGATGAGTATGCCACCAATAATGGGAAAAATGTTTGAACTAGTTGTTCAGCTGTAATAACACCTTTGTTTCTAAGCATGGTAAGTGAGGTCAATATTTTCTCCTTAAGTTCAAACGGCAGTGATTTGTGGTGCTCTAATAGTAGTTCTCTCAGTTCATCTGGGAAGTTCTGCGTTTCCTTAGGGAAACAAGAACACACTTGCGATACAAAACCAATTAGCTCAATCAACTGTGATGTAGAAGTATTACCCTCACTGGAACCAGTTGTACTCTCAACACTGCTCGTCGTAGCATCGCCCTCACCAGCCATATTACCTAACATAAATATATCTCTTAAGGACTCATAATGGGCATATTGCTGTAGAAATTCCTCATAGTATGACTCTGGGTCTCTCTTGACCAAATTCTGCAACAGAATTATATTGGTTGGTAAAATTGCAGCTCTGCTTCTCTTTACCATTTTTCTTAATCGGTTTGTTCTATAGATACCAAGGCTTATTAAGGTGAAAAAAAATAGAGGGTCAAGTAAAACTTATACATTATAAAATCAACAGCTATCATTTGTATGTAAAATGCGATGAGCTCTTAAAGTTTTTTTTTTTGGCAAGCTCATCGCATTTTGAAAAATTTTCCCCCAGAGAAATCAAGCAGCTCTAACGAACACAAGTGAGAGAGATGAGATAGCAAAACGATCCCATTAATAACATAGATAGATTCGACTTAGGACAATGATTTGATTATTTATTAAAGTATAAAGAACAATAACTAAAATATCAGATTTGTTTTAAAATGCTTAAATGCTAGAATAATTTGCTTAAGTACTTAAGCAGCGTGGTTGAAAAGCCCTTCTACGGCATCATAATTAATCTTCTTAGAAAATGTGGACTTTTGAAGCATCTTTTTAACACTTTCTGCAGCAGTGGTATCACCGATTTCTTCAGCGTGTCTAAGTGCAGCAATGAAGCCAGATTTGTCCTTCAAATCAGCCATAGTATTCACAGCACTTACAACTTCACCGTCATTCTTATTTTTACGTTTCTTTTGACGTTTCTTTTTACCGGAGGTATTTCCTGCAGCAATATCTGCTTCTTGTTTTAGCCTTTTACTTTCTTGTTCGAGCAAATATTCACTGTTTATACCAATCCATATCCTTTCCTTCAACTTGGAAGCCTCTTCGTCCAGAATTAAAGCGTCTAGATCTTCATCATCGACATCATCAAGATTTTCTGGGTCATCTGGTACTTTAGACAGCAGGGATTCGGTAGTTGGTAGCTTATTTAGGTTCCTTGGTCTGTAGGGATCCTTTTCTAACGAATAACCATCTATTAGATCATTAATTTTCCTTCCAGAGGATAAAGTAACGTTTAAGCTTTTGGCATCACTGGCTACAGATTCCTCAACTTCTTGAGAGTCTTCTCTCACTCTTTTCTTGTTATTGTGTTCGTTTGTTTCATTTGTTTCTCCTCCATTAGTTACTACTTCCTCTTCGTCTGTTCCCTGTGATTGTAGTACATCGCTGTCATCAATACCATGTGTTGTTTTCAATCTCTGAATAACTTTCTCACGCTTCTGTGTGAACTCTTTTAAATAGTATAAAACTTCCTTGGAGGAAAGCTCTTGTTCACCCAACACTTGAGTTAGGATAGGGTTTCTTGCTAAAGCCTCTTCACTAGTTTCATATAGCTCTTTTTTTTCTAGTTTCTTTTTCAAGGCCACTTCTTGTTTTCTATTTTTAGTAAATGAAGGAGGAGCAGCGCCAGAATCTTCTTTCTTTGGATCATCGTTTCTAAACTCTTTCACCGATAATGAAGCTGCTTTGGTTCCTTTGAATTCGTTTAATCTTTGCTGTAAAGTTTCTTCTGCTACATGTGATACAGCAACTATTTCTGAGTGCGTTCTGCGTAGATTGTTCATTCTACAAGCCAAAAGGATACAAGCACCTGCGATACCCGCAGGTCTTCTTCCTTCAAACATCCAGTCATTAGACATTCTCTGTGCTAACTTCACGGCATCTCGTACCACTTTTATTTTCTTTTCTCCAAGTTCTAGTTTTTCTGCAAAATGCTGTATAAATAGAGAAGGATCGGCTAATGGGAGTTTTGTAATCTGCAATCTCTTGACCATTTTCAAAAAAGTTGCACCAATCGAATAAACACTGACTTGAAGTCTGGATGAAAAATCGATAAGCATGTGGTGTGTCATTTCTTTACGACATGCGATATACAAACAAGCCGCAATAACATTCTGTGATCTTCTACCTTGAACAAAATTATACGCCAGCGCCAGTTTGTACCATTGGTGAGATGCCTCCACAATATAATCTGGGATGTTTAGTGCATGCCCGACAGCTCTTAGTTTCTTCTTCGCATTATTTAATGTCGCTTCTCTTGATTCCATAGCATTGGATCCCAGACCGCCAGACGTGTGTGACTGGCCGGCACTAAGGAAAGAACCCGTAACCGTGGCGGCACCAGAACTTGTCTCGGCAAACGTAACCTCAGAGACAATAGGATTCTCCTCGCTCACAACACCACATGCCACACATACCAAATCATTGTTCGGCGTGGAACTGTCCACTACTAGCTCGGTATTACCACAGTTCTTGCAACGCAAAACCATTCGATTCTCTCTCTCGTGTTACTGTTAAAATTCCTGTTTTGTTACACTCTCAAAATTCCCCTTATGTGAAAGGTATGATTCCTCAGATACTTTTTTATCTTCGATACTGCTGTATATACTGTAGCCGCGAATCTTCCAAGTTACTTTATCCTGGTCTGCACGTCAAAGCCAGACACTAGTTTGCGATGTTTTTGAGATTTTGTATTTTTTTTTCTTCTTTAACTCAGAATTCTAAGAAATCGAGTTTTTTGAAGAAATCATCTTTTTTTCGTGATATATACACAGAGCAGTCTCTTCGATGCTCTGGGGTTGTTGGATTTGGCAACCGGACGTAGTGATGCAAGGGTAATCGGTCTTAACACATCCTATCTAGTTTCTCGAGATATTACAGTTTATAGTGTTGATTTTGAGGATTCAAGTAACTCAAGGGTCTCAAGGGTCTCAATAATAAGCTACCTATTCTTTTTTCTTGGGGTTATCAATATATTATACAAGGGATAATGAGTATTGCGCTGTGGTACTGTCCTGCTCCAGGGACGTTGGATTACGAAGTGTTAAAGACGCTGATAAACTCTTTGCAGTTGCTGGTGCCGGGTTCTCCGAGCTTTGAGCCCCATCTTACTGTAGTGACACATTTGCAAGTGCAGAACAGGGGCGATGTTAGCAAAGTGTTGCAGTCGTGTTCGAGTTGCCTCAAGACGATCCCTAAAGGGCATAGTCTGATCAAGTACAGTAACTGGTCTATCAACAAGCAATATTTCAAGAAAATAGTGTTAGAGTGTGAGAAAGATAAATATTTGTTGAGCTTGGCGCAGTTAATGCGTGAGTTGTATGTTGAGATAGAGGATCAGAAGCGCAGGGCCGAGCATTGGGTAATAGAGGAGTTCCAACCGCATGTGTCACTTATGTACAATGACAGCCAGATAACAAAGGCCACAGAGATGGTGGTGAGACAGCGCATACATGACGCAATGCAGTTGTTTAGCAACAATCCATCCAGCAAGAGTTGGAGAACGTTCAAAGTAGTGTCATGCGAAGGGCCTGTAGAAGAATGGCAGGTGTTGGGCTCCGTGACACTTTGAAAGAATATGCGTGACCACATATGTCTCCCTTTAGGTTATTTTACGCAATTTAGATAATATTCAACAAAAAACGATGAAATTAAATTAAAGTAGAAGGGAAAAATCTCAAAACTTGATATGAAGCATTTTAATTAATACATCTTTTTGGAATTAATACACACTATAAAAGAATATTTTAGGGAATAAGTTATATTAGGGAATAAGTTATATTAGAGAAGAAGCTATATTAGGGAATAAGTTATATTAGGGCATAAGCTATATTAGGGAATAAGTTATATTAGGGCATAAGCTATTTTAGAGACTAAATTATTTAGAGAAAGAGTTATATTAGAGAATGGAAGATTTTAGAGAATGGCAGCAACAGATAATGGGGAGATCAATGCAGTGAGGTGCCTGTCAAATGACCTGGTACCTTAATCTATCGTGGATACCAGGCACTGAATCTGGATTTGCTCTTATGTGGGGTCTTGAAAATGTAGATTCGATCCCAGTAATTTTCATCATTTCCCTTGACGGAAATCATAATGCTTCTATGGGTTCTATGAGTTCTACGAGTTCTATGAGTTCTACGAGTTCTACGAATTTTACGAATTTTACGAATTCTACTGTTCTATTGTTCTAATGTTCTATTGTTCCATCCATTGTTGTGAGGTTGCCATACCAGCATTGTCATAGAATAGAGTTCCAGAGATACAGAGATACGTTCTTCGAGAGATACGTCTGGGAGAGCAATGATTCTATAGCTGGTTTTGAGAAAGCGAAAGAGAAGTATGTAGAAGGAACAACTGAGTCATGGTGATTGTTTTCTGAGGCGGGAAGCAGCCAGTTCCTGGTTCGAGCAGATCTACTGGGATCTGATAGGCAAGTGTTGTAACTCCGTACTTCTAGGGGCGTGTCTATATGCTTAGGTGTACCGCTTTACCTGCCGTCAAGATTAGGGCTGTTGGTGTTGGCACTGACGAGAAGCACTCCTGGATGGAGAGTCATGGTCACACAATGGCTATCGAATAGTGTGTATGTGTATGTGTATGTGTGGGTGTGGGTGTGTTTTCCTTATTTGTTGCAGGTGGGATACTAGAGGGGTTTCTTCTTTCCGCCATGTTTTCATGACTACACTGCGGTAGTTTGTCTGGGGTGGGAGCATTGACAGAGGAAAGACGTTGCTGAACAGGAGTGAAGTGTCACCTCATCGCAAAATTCTACTCTTTCTGCAAAACCAGTTGTTCTCAGAGTTTTGGGGGGGGAGGGAAAACGCAAATTTGTGCGATGGAGACATTCTTGTACGGGGTTATGTGTGAGGAACGTGTCACTTTTCTCATTGTGGTTTTCCGTGCATGAATATAGTGTGGTTCCCATACTGTGCATACTCTTCTGTTCTTTCGTGCGATTGTTTTTCTTTTTTTTCTTCGGAGTGTGTTCCTCCAGGCCAATTCTGTTTTCTAATTTTGACTTTCCCGTCAACTTAATCTCTCGCGCGGATTTGTAATGACTTGATTATTGTAACTACCACATACCGTTCCTCGCAATCACATTCGCTTTTACAGACGCAACCGCAGCAACTCAGGCTTTGTCAAGGATCACTGGTCAAAGAACCACCGGGCAGGGGCCACTGTCATAAACAATAAGCACAAGGCCTCCAGTAAATCAGTTCAAAATTAAGAGGGAGAAGAAAAAAAAAATGCCGCGCTACTGCTACAGATGATTTACTGCTTATCGAATAGACTTTATGGATGGGACACTAAAGAGGCTGGAGTGGCCTTGCTTATTTGTTTATTTGTCTAGGTTTTGCGTATGTATATACCCGCCTAACGAATGACCGCAAAGAGGTCTTTCCTGTTTCTGGAAATTGGGGCAAGAGGACAAGCAAAGTCTATTTCTTGAACCTCAGCCCTTTTTTTTTGGGTTTTGGCTTTTGGCACATTGTCCTTGTCCTTGTCCTTGATGTCCTTTGGATGATCTGGTTTCTCATATGTGTTTTGCCCTCTCCAGAAATCAGGGCGGTATAGCGTCAGGTTTTTGGTACCTTTCTGTAGCTTCTGCCATAGTTCAGGACAAATGTCCCCCGTTTGGTGACTAAGGGTTCTGCCCTCGGTATGTGCCTATATCTATCCATTACTGATACGAAGAGGAAGCCATTACGGCGTAAGTAACTGTTCCTTACTACGTTATGACACCGATCTATATCTTAGGCTAGTTTCATGTGCCAGGTAGCTCCTTCCCAATCTGACATTTACGGAAATTACATAACCTTTTGTTGTTTTCCACTTAGCGAATTAAACTTTTTTCCAGAGTCTTTTTGCTCTAGACTTACTCCTACCCGCTTTATGACATCACCAAGCATCTGCCAACACCCAAACTTATAGATGAAATTCCTCAAAAGCCTTTTTTTCTAAAGAAAAAGAGCAAGAATTACAAGCAAAAGCAATCTCTACTGGAGGTCTCGCTAATTTCATTTCTTGTTTCTTTTTTTTACCCTTTCTTTAATACAGTTTTTGAGGTTCACCACAGTTTCTCAACTACTTATAGAGCAAAACCCTATCACAGTCCCCCCTCCCCTCCCTCCAGAGAAAGTCTCTTTCATCATCGGATCGACATGTGAAGTCTGCAGAGATGCTCTTGGTGCCTACGAATGAGCACACAAAACCATCCATACCTTCACACAACTCAGCAGAGACAACAGCAACAGGACCCTCTTCGGCATTTGCATGTCGCCTGTGAGGGATACATCCCGTTTATATTCTATGCCTCGCCTAATTTACCTTCCTAATTCGCCCCCTCCCCCACCCTCCCGAGCGTATACGCTCTAGTTTGTCGAGCTCTCCCTTTCCCTTGTCTTGACAGTCGTCTTTCCACAGATTGGTCCCCCCCCTACACTAGAGCCAAGAGGGACGGGAAAGGATCGAAAATTTTGCTTCTAGTATACATTAGAAGTGGCGTGGCGGGACAGGAATACGGGCTGTCATCAATCTCTCAGTTGGAAAAGTTTTGAAGAAAACAGAACACTAGCAGTTAACAGAATAGAATATGCGTTTCCCTAACAAACGCATGTACCAAAGAATGCAAGAGATAGGGAAAATGTTACCACAAAACGAAAATATTTGTGGGCACACAGCAAATACAAAGCCTAAACCCTAACTATTACTCACAGCCCTCTTTCTGCTCGCTCTTGCACTTGATTCACTAGAATTGACAGCAACAATAAACAATTATACAGGCAATAAGAATTAACCTATGTGAAGAAAATAAAAAATCATTAAATTCTAATTCTGTTTCTCTTTCTCATTCTCTTTTCTCGCAATAATTTTACATTGCAAATAATTTGCTAATAACTTCGCCAATAACTTCGCCAATAACTTCACCAATAACTTCAATAACTTAGTGTGGGTTATTAGCATTATTTTTCTTTCGGGCAATACATCTATCCAGAGATAGCATCTACTATCGCTTAAGAGAGAAAAGAAAAAAAAAACTTTAAGTTATTAAGCTGATTCACAGGTAACAATCGATAAGGGATTATAGCATCTCTGAATATCTTGTGCTATCAGTATCAGTAATCTAAATCGCCCGTCAAGCTGATCTTTTTTTTCTTTCTTGATCCTTTTTTTTTACTATATATATTTAGCATTAAAGAGAACTTTTCCCTTTCAAAATTTCCTTCTTTATGATTTTTTTCATATTTCTTCTTTCTATCTATATTGTTGTCGCAAAGGGTTGTTTCCATTAAGAAGTCTTTTCTTTATCTTACGGGCAAGAAGGATTTACATCTAACTCTAAGAACAAATTCACAACTGTTCTTGTTGAACCCTTTTGTTTCTTTTCCATCTGAGTATTAACGGATATTACTGTGTTCCCAATTCTATTTTCTTTTATTTCGCCTTCTAATTATTATTACAACTACTATTTTTTTTTTGGATATAGCCTTTCACTTGCAATGCAGTTATGCAGCATAAAACTTTCGTACATCAATTGCATTCAATACTAAGCGACCCTACTTTGACGGGTATCATAAACTGGAATGACGACGAGATAGGTACCGTGTTCCTGTTGAAGCCTTACCACCCAGAATTCTGCGATAATGTTTTGAAACGGTACTTCAAGCACGGGAACGTCAGCAGTTTCGTCAGGCAGTTGCACATGTACGGGTTCCACAAAGTCGGTAACAACAGCGTTAACAGCCACATTAACAACATCGAAGGCAACAAGATAGTCTCAAAGAAAGAGCCCCACTTCATCATATGGAAGTTCTCCCACCCTTCGGGGAACTTCCACAGAGAATCCAGTTATGAAACACTATGCAAAATCACTAGAAAGCCAACGGGCTTCGGCAAAGACGGTAAGCGGAAAAATATACTCTCCCCAATTGCGATAAGCTATCTAAACCCAGGTATCAAAACAGAACTCTCGTATCTCCCCTTCTCTAGGGCGGCTACAGGAATTGACAACTTCGATTTGCAAAAAGAAAATATGAGCTACATTGAAAGCGCTACCGACGAAGCTCTGACAACCAGTACAGACACTTTGATTGACAACAGCTTGTTCAGCGGGATCACCTCGGCAAACTCAATTAATACAATCAAGACATCTGGCACAGGCAGCAACGGGATCACAACAGGATCATCTAATATTCAGACACTAATAAACAATAATATAGCACTGCTAAAAAAAACTACATTATTGATAATAGAAATTTTAGATAAATTTAATAACCCGGAACTATCACAAAAATCAGAAGAGATGTTCTCGAATTTGCAAAAATTACAAGAACTTAAAAATCAATTAGTCAGTAAACAATGCGAATTAGTAAATATGGTACAGCCAGAACTGAATTCCGGGAAATCGAATCAGGTAATTCAATCGAACCAATACCCAACACCTAGCCAGTTCCCAAACTTCCAAAACTATTTTCCATCAATGTAACGACTATTTAAAAAAAACATAAAAAAAGAACAGAAATAAAGTGAAACTCAATAAAAAACAGCTATTATACAACATTTAGTATTGTGTGCCAGTTAGACCATCTAAAATATATGGCATCAAATGGCACAAAATCCAAACGTATTTCCTAATCGTTTACTTTTTTAACGTAATATTTTATTCTCTTTTGTTTCTAATTTTTAATTAATGTGATAAACTCACAAAACCAAGGAAAGTAATGTTCCAATTTTCTTTTTAATTTAAACTTTCTTTAACAAATTCAAATATTTTCTATTATTAATTTCTGCTTGGTGAACAATTCGGAAACTCTGGAGCATACGAAAATATTATTAACAATAGTGAAAAAAAAAGTTATAGTTGAATATGCGCTTAAAATCAGATATAAAAATACAAAAGTAGTACTTAAGATAACGTTCGGATTGCAAATACTACTGTAAACTATTATTTTGTACTAGGTTACATTTAAACTAGGTTGTCCATTGGTAGTGGTACAGGGCATTGAGGGTAAATTGGATACGCAAACCAGTTGGCGTTTGGTAGTATCCTAGGTTGGGAGTTAGTGGAGTACATATCTATTGGTGCAGCCGGTATTAATTGCGGTGTCATAAGTCCCATATTTCCCCTGGAAGAACTAATCATTCCTGAGCTCATACCTGGAGATCCCATGGCCTGTGAAGGAACTAGATTATATGATGGCTTCCCGACATAATTTCTATGGTAGAAATTGCTCATTAATGCGTTCATAAATTTTTTGTTGTATTGCTGCTGACCGAATTTGGCTGAGCTATGGTTTCTCTTCTCTTTTTCATTAGTTTTTTCTGAATTATCTATTTGATCTGATGATTCATTTGATAACGACTCATCAAGTAGGCTTTGGCCATCCTTTTTCTTCTTTTGTGCGTACGAGACTGATAGTTTTTGAATTGCTCCCTCGAGATAATACCCATCGGTTGATAAAATAGCATAGGCAGCATCTAATGGATTAGCAAAATAAACAAAGCCATATCCCCTGGATATTCCAAAAGGTAAGTCTTCGTCACTGCTGTTGGTACTCTTCTCCTCTCTTGAACTGCCACCAACAGTTATAATTTTGCAGCTAATTATGTTTCCAAAAGGTCGGTAAAAATTAAATAAGTCTTTGTCGGACCAATCAAGCGGTACGTGTTTGACATAAATGTTCGATTCTTGCTGCCCTTCTAGTGGAACAGGTAATCCATATATATAAGGAAGATTGTGCGAACCTCTTTTTATAGGAGGGTAAAGATCATAGCCAAAGGTATAATTATTCATTGAAGGCGGAAAGGTGTTGATTCCACCAGCATATGGAGATGTTTGTTCGAGATAATTATTTCTTGTTTTTGGATTTGTTTCAGTTGTCTTAGTGTACAAGGTAAAATGGGATGTTGTTTTGTTATCTTTATTTGATGCTTTATTTGCAATGATATGATTACCACAAAACTCAAAGCAGTCCGTACTTATTTCGTGAATTATCCTTCTTGCTTGGTCGTTATTTTGGAGCTTAATAAAGCCATATCCTTTATACTGGTTCAATGAATGGTCATAAGGAAAATAATAAGATATGACAGTAACTGAAGGAAATGCCTCTGTCAAATCGTCTATGAACTCACCTTCATTTTGTATGTCTGTAGGAAGATTGCCAATGAATACACAATTATTAATAGTTAGATCGTCGCTTGAATTATTTGTCGACCAGCTATTTAACTCAGGTGAGTTATGTTTGCCTCTATGATGAGTGTTTACTCTCATATTACGCACAGATAGAGAAGACGCAGATGAGTCAGATGACTCGTGTGACAAGAACAGACGTTCACGCTCCTTTCTTTCTATGTGATAATTGATAAACAGTGTTCCTTCATCGCCATTGTCACTTCTAATCTTTGTACCATTCATACATCGTATGCATTCCGCTGCTTCAGATCCCAGCATGAATGATAAAAATCCAATTCCCACATTCTTGTTATCAAATAATATCTTCAAAGAGGAAATTGTGCCAAACTTATCAAACGTTTCCATGAGTGTGTTCAACGACATGTTCTTTGGTATGCCGCCAATGAATAGGTTTCCAGGATGTGTTAGCGCATGGGTATTAAGGCTAATTGACCAATATGCAAGCGCACCTTTTTCAAATTCTTCTTTGAGTATTGCTTTGACCTTCTTTAGACAGTTTTTTAAGTTTGGCATATGCTTGAATTGAAACTGAATAACTCTTTCGTAACTTTCAATCTCTTCAGTATCTGCATTGCCAGATGCAACTAGTTTATTTTGTTCATTATTAATATTTTTAAGCGATAAGTATTCCGCTCTCTTTGTTTCGTTAAGTGATTCATAAGGTTCTATTCTTTCTTGTGGAACAATTAGTCCTTTGTGATCGGTTGCACAATTATTCAAAGCGGCATTAAGCTCTTCATTGGTTGGTTTAAGTCTTATAGTTAACTGATTAGTATTAGCTATATTTTCGATATGTGGATTTCCTGCCATTGTAAAGTATATTTCAAATATTCGATAGTAAAGCAAAAAAAATGTATAGAAAAGTTTCAAACTATATGTGCGCTAATGGTTTTCTTATTCTTCTTAGATATTATGATTTAAAGCAATGTAATCATACCTTAGAATTGACAACAAAAGCGTGATAGTATATTTTTTGATTTAATAGCCAATGCAAAAAGGGATCTTTGAGATTGTTATATTCAAACTTTAAAACTGTTCCGAAACTTCTCTTTTATAATAGTATAGAAATCTGTTCCTATGGTGTTAGCACTTCATTTAAATACTATTGTATATCGGAAGATTTATGAAATAAAAAAATGGGAATAAAGCAAATGTCCAAAAGCATAATGTTTTTTAGCAACCAAAGCAGGTATCTTAATTTCTGTTGATAAGATGTAACTGGCAATAGATCGAAGCCATTGAAAGAGAGCAAACATAATAGCAGTTATTGGACAGTGTTGAACAATAAAAAAACTATTGCATCTGTACAACTTGTTTGTCATTGATAAGAGCGTTCGAATCATTTTACACTTTGTTAATTTTACAGACGTTTCACTTAAGAAAATATAGTACAAGTAAAGGTTGATATTGTAATCATTTGTTTGCTATTGTAGTCAGTCCAAATTAACATTAATATTTTTAATTTGTTGTGAATGTTTCTTTGGTGGACTAAGTTGCGTGTGCTTTTTTTGAGTTTTTCCGTAGCGTCAGTCTCATTGAATAGGAAATATACAGAATTGAGGGTAATGCAGAGAGAAATTTGGGGGAAGTGAGAGAACTAGTAAACGAGTTTGTGTTCTTCCAAAAAGGGCACACAGCACAAATTCAATCTGGCTCGAATAGAAGTAATTGCTGTTCACAATATCTTACTACTACGATATATCTATAGTAAAGGAAAAATAGGGAAAAAAGAAGCCCATTAATGTCCTTAACACAAGACGTTCCCGTTAAGATCAGCCGATTACTAGTTTATTCTTACAGTGACTCCCTTCCTCATCCCTTTAATAACTGTGTTTGTCTTACAGAAGCATTCTTTCTCTGACTCCATCGGAGAAAATTGGTTAGGATACAAGATGTTAATTCCGAAATTTCAGATGGTTCATAAATGGAACTTGTAAAACCCATACTTTCGCTTCAAAACTTGTTGTCACAATTTCTACTTTTAGAAAGAGCGTATAAACGATTGACGTGCAAATCAATATTTCCGAATACTAAATACTGAGTACCTGGGTTTTTTTTTTCTTTATACAAAAATGACTGCAATCAGTAGAATCTGGGCAGACCTATTTTTTCCGAAAAGAAGTACCCATCAATTTTGGGTTTTTTGTTCCATTTTGCTGCTGTTTCCACGTTCGTTGAAGCTCTGGACTTTCTTACTTTTACACTTTTACACTGGTCATAGAAGCAATGGAGCACTCAGGGAACAAAAGAAAAAGGGCGTGATCCCTAAAGAAAAGTTCGAACAGGAAAGCTAAACTACAATGCTTAATCGTCTCCGCTATTTGAAGACACTTTTACCGAAGCCATAGATAGAGCAAGGTAGTTCCACTCAATCTTGCGTGGGTGTTTTGTAACAAGTTATCACATCTGAAAACAGCCATGAACAGCCTGAGGATGGAAGGTTGCCCTCTAACACTATGCAGTTCATCTTTTGTTTTCATTTTTTCCTTGTTATCTATGCAATTCTGTCCCCTTTCTTATTCTTCCAAGAATTTACTTTGTATAGATAAATTGACAGCCAATGGAAGAAAACTGCAAATCGCTGCTACCGTAAAGTACATGTCGTAAGCCTGTTATATTTTTGGCAATATGTCCAAAGATATACAAAAGAGTAGTCTTTCTCCTTGCCTCAAAACGCAAAAAGGATAAACCGAACACAGCACAACACCAAATGCAAGGAATTAATGTACTAGAAGGATTATTCGTTGAGCTGTCATTCACACAATGAAGAATACGGCACTTTGCTTTATCCTTTCTCCTTCGCTCCATAGTGATGGAAGAACAGCCAACGCAAGATTTCACGCGCATCTCGATCTGAATTGCATCTCCACTCAGTGCAATTCACCGTCTGCAATGAAAATCCCGTACAGCTTCTTACGCTATCACAGAAGAGCAATTTTAGGGATGAAGTCCCCACAACAGTCAGTACAGCCACTGCTTCTTAGATAACCAGTTATGTCTGAGGTAATCTGTTCCCGCACAACATAAATCCTTCCCTGCTCCTTCGTTTTTCCGCTTCTTCCCTCCCCCCCCCTGCCATGATCTTCTCCACAGTGGCTGTGCTTCTTCTGTAGAGCTGTTCTCCTAATAATGGCACAGCGAGTGTGGTGTGCATCTGCTATTGCAGGTGCTGAGAGTGAGAGAGAAATGGACGCAGTGAACGCAATGCAGAGAAGGAACTAATCAGGTCTCTTGTTTGTGCAGCATGAACGTGGACTTTGAGGATTACAGATAACATGTTGTACGTACGTTTCTGAGTAGTGGACCGGGAACAGGCAATTTGCTTTTGCTGAGCTTATTCGAGTCCAAATTGGAAGATCAACTTTTCTTCTTTTTCGAGAGGCTTTCCGAAGAAACGGACGGAGACTTCAACTAAGAGGCTAGATGATTAACGCAACGGATATTAAAACAGGAAAAGAGGTTTGGGCTGAGAGGCCGCTGGAGGGAATCATTTAGAGGACGTAATGGACCCGATTAGGATCAACAGTAGACCAAGTGGACCAAGTGGACCAAGTGGACCAAAAGGACCAAGTGGACTGGCTAGAACCTATTCGTTCCCAAGCGATGAACTGGTTGCAAATACGGGTGGTGTAGCAAGACTTGGATATCGAATGCTGCCTGATAAACTTCAAGTACAACGAGTATTGCAAATGAAGGCATATCATGAGCCTGGCGCATCTTCTAGATAGCTTTGCATGGAACTAGTCTCGAAAAATGAGGGTAGAAAAAAAAGGGGATCTACGGTGAATGGATTCTAACAATATAGCCTTTGATGTATCTTGCTCCAGTCTAAAAATAGATTTGGACTGTTTATCTCAGAATGTAGTAGCTGAAGTTGAAATACTCAGAGCAACTATAGTGTACGATAGATTCTGCAAATAAAGGTGCCGTTTTGTGCTTTAGAAAAGAAAAGCTTCTTACAGTGGAGTAGCTACCAGCATTTGCGACATTTTACTACAACAGTTTTTTCTTGAAATACTAGTCCAACTACATCAAGTCTCCATCCGGCATTGGGATTGCATTGCTGGATGGATATAGTGGTTATTGTATAGAGGACCCTCGCAATGAGAGTCGTTTGTGAATCACAGAATATATGTGTTATTTTCTTGTCCCACTATTTGGCAAAGTAGTAGTGCTATTGTTAAAGTGAAAAAAAAAAAATATCGCAAAATTGATGGTAGCCGAATATTTGTCGTAACTGTGACCTTAAGATACTTTTTGTACTTTAGAAGAGCGTTAGAATAGTTTGCCAACTACTGCATGTCTACTTGTACCATAATGGAAATTTTGGAATATCACTGACGAAGAGCGTATACCACGTTTATACCAGGGGAAATTGGATAGCTGCATGCCTTTTCTTGACTGATGCAATGCAAATTTGACCCCTTGAGACATTTTTGTTCATATTTTTTGACCGTGAGGTTGATAGTATCAGGAATTTAGTTGCTCAACATTTTTTTCTTTTTAGCATTCATGCTATCTCTGCCATCTTCTAGGTTTACAAGATCCCACTCTTGCTAGTAATAATGACATTAATAGTGATGGAATTAATAATTATTGTAATAGTAATAGTAATGATAATAGCGATAAAAAAAAACAAATTAATGGTCATAATGTGATCTGCTTTCTTTTTTATGTAATACTTACAAAATCAAGGGAATAGTAAGCTAATCTTGACTTTTGTCCCAATTGGCAAGACTCAAAATGCTATTCCATATTTGTTGCTCTTCTTGAGAAAGCTATATCCGTTTTTTTACACAGCCGCTTTTTGTCATTGATAACAGGTTTTGACCAATACAAGACAATTCCAACGTCTTCCATAAGTTTTACTCATGTTTCATAAGTAAGCAACCGGAAAAAGAAATTGCCTCACCGATTGAATGAGCCCTTGCTTGTATCCAAATCATCTAGATCTAATGGATGAGACCATTTTTTTCAAGAATGAACTTGTATCTTTCCATTATCCTATACCATTCCATTATCATATAGATATTGAGTACTTATCTATTATCTCACGTGACTCTTCTATTTTTTTTCATTTTTTACTTTCGGCTCGATATGATTCCTTTTCCTCTACTACTTCAATCCCGTTAAGAGAATTGGAAGGGAAGCAAACGAGCACATTACAAGGTACGAGCTGCCTCGAATGAGAAGAGTCGCTCTCTCCGTTCCCTCATCGATAATGGAAAAGTAATCATTCCAAACCCTTAAGAGGACTAATGTTTGTTCTTATCTGACTGCAATGGTCTTCAATTAGCCATTGTATTATTCTAGTTGTAATACACATCTGACTTACCATAAGGTATCTTAACCAGTGAGGGAAATTGGTAATGTTGAAGATGCAATTGAGTTCTGTCAGGTACTTAGCTACCATAGCTAAAAACTCAACCCCCAAACTGACCGATGTCCTCATTGTAGGTGGTGGTCCTGCTGGTCTTACGCTTGCTGCAGCAATCAAGAATTCTCCAACTTTAGCCGGTCTTTCAACTACGTTAGTAGACGCTGGGGATTTGAAGAAAGTTGGGGAATTTCACGACCAACCACCAGAGCATTTCACCAATAGAGTCGTTAGTATAACTCCAAAGTCTCTGCATTTCATTGCCGAAAGGGCTGGTGCTGGTGATTTCTTACTAAGGGACAGAATCCAACCTTATGATGGTTTATATGTCACCGATGGTGTCACCAAGTCTTTGCTCGATTTGGAAAAGCCCTCTATGTTGGAAATGATTGAAATCTTGAACATCCAATCAAGTTTACTCAAGAAACTATCGCAGTATGATGAAGTACTTGATGGATTTAAGCTTGTGGAAAAATCTAAAGTCACTAAGATTGAAAACACCGATCCTAAAGACCCAACTTCATGGCCATTAGTTACTCTTGATAATGGTGATGTTTACAAAACCAGATTACTAGTCGGTGCTGACGGATTCCAATCACCAGTAAGAAAATTTGCAAATATTGAAACTCGTGGGTGGTTCTATGGTACTTTTGGTGTTGTTGCTACAATGAAACTACAATACGACCCATATAAGCTAAGGGGCTGGCAAAGATTTCTACCAGATGGTCCAATCGCTCATTTACCATTACCAGGTGAAAATGCAACTCTTGTGTGGACTACAACTGAAAGAATTTCAAAGTTGCTATTGACATTGGATCCAAAGGCATTTGCCTCCTTGGTCAATGCCGCTTTTGTTCTTGACAACACCGACTTACAATATTATTTTGATGAGTTGGAAGCCGGAAAGATTTCAACAAATGAACTCATTGAGGATGTTAAATTCAGAATGGACCAAGAATTTTCAAAACTAAGCGATGAAACTATGATAGACGAACTCTACCCACCCCAGGTTATTGACATAAAGGGTGACACTAGGGCCAGGTTCCCACTGAAGATGACGCATGCTGACAACTACTGTTCGCATAGGGTGGCTTTGGTAGGTGATGCAGCTCATACCACTCACCCACTAGCTGGCCAAGGTTTGAACATGGGTCAAGGTGATGTCGAAGCTCTTGTTGACGCCTTAGAGAAAGCTACACAAAGAGGTCAAGATATTGGTGCTCTATTGAGCCTGGAACCATTCTGGGCTGAGCGTTACGCTACTAACCATGTGCTACTAAATATGGCCGATAAACTATACAAACTTTACCACACTGATTCAGCACCTGTAGTAGCATTAAGAAGTCTTGGCCTCGATTTAACCAATAACTTCCCACCTGTGAAGAACTGGATTGTGAAGACTCTGACTGCCGACACTGAATTTTGATAGATCTAACGAACATAAAGAATTTTATCTATCCAGTAGGACCTATTGATTAATCCATCAATCTCTTATATAGTTATTTATTTGATCTTTAATATAATGAATCGTTTCCTTTTTACGTTCCTTGGATTTCCCAATTACTAGTTATTGACGGTACTAATAGTCAATTACAAACAACGAATTATTTATCTAACTTTTATTCATTTTGTATATTTGCTCTTAATTACATTCATGGAAACAAAACATGAAATTCAAACACACAAAACAGTTCGTGAAAAAAAAGCGACGCTCCGTGCACGCCGCAGTATTTATTAATCTTTAAATCTAAACTTAAACAGAACTGTTGATGCTCACTTACTAGTCAAAAGCAAAACGAGCAACAGACTTATTTATAGCAAAAGTAAATATTAAGGCTCTCCAACAGAGAACCTTATCCGACAGATATAAAATCATTCCAAATTGGACATGTTATCCGTTTACAACAATTGTCCCTTATGGAATTTGGCACCTGCAAAAATTGTGTTTGAAGCACCCAATTCCTCTTCAATTCTCAAAATTTGGTTCCACTTTGCCAATCTTTCTGATCTAGCCAGAGAACCAGATTTAATTTGACCAGTTCTCAAACCAACAACAAGATCAGCAATGAAAGTGTCTTCAGTTTCACCAGATCTATGGGAAACCTGGACACCCCAGCCGGCACCGTAAGCCAGCTTAGCAGAGTTAATTGATTCTGTCAAAGAACCAATTTGGTTAACCTTCAACAACAAACAGTCAGCAGTCTTCTTGTCAATGGCAGTTTGGATTCTTTCAGGGTTGGTGACAGTTAAGTCATCAGCGATGATTTGAACACCTGCCTTAGGGAAGAAGTTAGTCCAAGCCTCCCAGTCGTCCTCAGCAAATGGATCTTCCAAAGACACAATTGGATATTTTTCCAAAATGGTCTTGTAGTAGTCACCGAGTTGAGCACCAGACAACTTGTTCTTAGCATCTGGATGTGGGTTCTTAAAGTCCAAGTCATACTTGTCACCTTGGAAAAATTCCGAAGAAGCCGGGTCCATGGCAATCTTTACCTTACCTTCGTGACCAGCTTCTTTGATAGCGTCGTAGATCAAATCCAAAGCTTCGAATGGAGTAGATAGAGATGGGGCGATACCACCCTCATCACCGACATTGCCAGCAGAAGAGCCGATTCTCTTCTTAGCCAAGGCCTTCAACTTGTGGTAGACTTCGGAACCTAGTCTTAAAGCCTCATGGAAGGACTCAGCGCCAACAGGAGCAATTAAAAATTCCTGCAAAGCCAGGTTACCACCAGCATGAACACCACCGTTCAAGACGTTGAAGAAAGGACAAGGAATGACGTATGGTTCTTTCTTCATGTCCGCCAACTCAGCGATGTGTTGGTACAGTGGCACCCCTTTAGCAGCGGCACCGGCCCTAGCGACAGCCAAAGAAACACCCAAGATTGCGTTGGCACCCAACTTACTCTTGTTCTTTGTACCGTCAAGCTTGATCATGAACTCATCAATGGCTTTCTGGTCCTTGACATCCAGCTTGGATTCAATCAGCTTTGGTCCAATGATATCGTTGACATTGGAGACAGCCTTGGTGACACCTTTACCTTCCCACTTGGACTTGTCACCGTCACGAAGCTCGAGGGCTTCATGAGAACCCGTTGAGGCACCGGATGGGACAATAGCCCTGAACATACCGTCCTTAGTGTAGACCTCTACTTCAACTGTAGGGTTACCTCTGGAGTCATAGACTGTTCTGGCGTGGACTTTAGTGACTGACATTTCTTAGTAGTATTTTTTTTTTGTTTGATCTAATATTTGTAAATTTCAATTGAGTATTTCTAACACAACTGATATATTATATATAATTCCAAAATTAGAATTAGTGGTTGATTTCTTGTAGCATAAAAAGAGGGATTACTCATGCTACTTTGACAAGAAAGTAAAGGCCCTTTATATACCTTTTTCCAATACGTGGTTTTTGGATAGGGATAACCATTGAGAAGTTGCCTTGTATTACATATCTAATTATAAAATTTGCGGTATTTTCATTATCACAGTAATCATAACCTATAATGGGACTCTGACTACAATGGTTGAAAACATCACAGGGGTGGGTCAGGCAACATGCAACCCATTTAAAAAACGGTTATCTCAGGAACCTGTTGAATAAAAGACATAGCTGCAATACAATCGTTAACCTCCCACTGTGCAAACGGATATTATACATTGGTTTTCATGAATAAATGAGGTACTAATCGAATCAATATTCCCTGTTATCTTCAAAAATGTGTCTAAAAGGAAGTCCAATTACGTATTTTCTTGCATAATTTCATACAAACGAAAAATTAAGGGAACAGGGTTTACGTATGTTTCTGTGTGTGAGTGTGGGGGTGAGGGTTAGAAGGTATTGCAGTAAGAGAATGTCTAGTTTAGGGGACCTAAGAAGACGGTGCGATAAGCAGTTGTGGATAACGAGCTTCCCATAAATTGATAGCTAGCTATGTAATTCAGTTCCTGCAGTCATATCGCATCAAGTTCATAGGGTGCATATTATATTGCTCAATATCAATTTAGTGGAATCCCAAACACCCGAACAACACTAACGTGTGATACTGTTATACCTTTGGGCTTCCCATGATTTCGAAACGCATTAGTGGTGGTGAGTGGTGGTCCATGCGGCACAAAGGAAACACTTATTTGCTACTTCTTCTTAAGACAAGTAACACACAAGTAATGGTAGAGGATTGCGATATGAGTGAAGTACTCGAGTTGCAATCTTTTATTACCCTTATAGCTCCATATGGCCCCCCCCCCCGCAGACCCACAGACCCGCAGAGAGAAAGATGAAAATTGCGAAATCCGAGTAATATCTCAACATACGTACTTGATCACATTTATAAAAGTCGTAAGTTATTATAACATATTACACGTAACATCATATGACTTGAACCGTAATCCATTACACAGTGTTTTACCCGGCCTCCTCCTCTTCACCAATTTTGCGAGTTTTCTTTGGCGGAGAGTCGGCTTCTCTCGGCAGTTTTCGAGTTTCGCATCTTTGGGGCTATTGAGTGTTATAGAAGGGCAGTGCCAAGGCGGTTCGTTCGATCTTGGGCGTCTATTTTTTATTAATTTTCTGTTGTGGAAATGGGCGGTTAAAAAGCGTTTACACATTTCAGCTTTTGATTAGCACTGCAGCAAGTGTGTCATTAATTCATAGAGGCTTGTCGAGGCGAACAGTTTGAGTTGCAAGCACAAAAAAAAAATAAATACTGGGTTTAACTAGCAAGAAACAACAAAGGAAAAATATAATCATATGGTTACGAGGAGGAGATTGCATCATCCTGAAGTGGAGCAGGTGTCTAAACGGCAGAAAGTCGATAAGGCTGAGAGCAAGAATAAGAAGCATGCGGACGTTGCTGCAGAGAGAGGTGAACAATCCACCGAGGACCACGAAGATGAATCACAGGACAAGAAGGACAAGAAAGTGGTAGAAGACAATAGAGACGAAGACGAAGAGGTGTCACCGAATGGACAAGAAGCAGCAGAGGATAACGACGATAGAAAGGATAAAGACGCCAAAGAGAAAGATTCAGAGACGAATGATGAAGGCACGGAGAAGAGCCACACTGATGTAAATGATGATGATGACGATGTTGATGAGAGTAAAGAAGAAGATGCAGCAGCAGTTGATATTGCTAAGGAGAAGAAAGACGAACAAGAGAGCGATAACAAAACTGAAGAGAAGAAAGTTCAAGAAAATGAAGAAGAAGAAGAAGAAGACGAAAATAAAAATGATGAAGACGTTGAAGAACTGGGTAGCACTGAACCTGTAGATGACGAGAAGAAAGGTCTTGTTAAATTCGAATTTGATGGCGTGGAATATAAGTTTAAGGAAAGAGCAAGTGTGATAGAAGAGAATGAAGGTAAAATTGAGTTCCGTGTGGTGAGTAACGACAACACAAGAGAAAATATGATGGTCTTGACTGGTCTTAAGAACATCTTCCAAAAACAATTACCAAAGATGCCAAAGGAATATATTGCTAGACTGGTTTACGACAGGAGCCATCTATCGATGGCTGTGATACGAAAACCGCTAACAGTTGTGGGTGGTATTACGTACAAACCTTTCAATAAAAGGCAATTTGCAGAGATTGTATTTTGTGCCATCAGTTCCACTGAGCAAGTTCGAGGGTATGGTGCTCACCTTATGAACCATTTGAAGGACTACGTACGAAACACTTCTGATATTAGGTACTTTTTGACATACGCCGATAATTACGCTATCGGTTATTTCAAAAAGCAAGGTTTCACAAAAGATATCACATTAGATAAAAAGGTATGGATGGGATACATCAAGGATTATGAAGGAGGTACCTTAATGCAATGCTCTATGCTCCCAAGAATTCGTTATCTGGATGCTGCAAAGATCTTGCTACTACAAGAAGCAGCTCTGAGGAGGAAAATACGTACTATATCGAAATCTCACGTTGTTCATCCTGGATTAGAATGCTTTAATGACATAGAAAATATCAAACCAATCGATCCGATGTCCATACCAGGTTTAAAGGAAGCCGGATGGACTCCAGAGATGGACGAGCTGGCTCAAAGACCAAAGAGGGGCCCTCATTATGCGGCAATTCAGAATATTTTGGTGGAACTGCAAAATCATGCTGCTGCATGGCCATTCTTAAGACCTGTCAATAAAGAAGAGGTTCCAGATTATTATGAGTTTATTAAAGAACCAATGGACTTAAGTACTATGGAACTAAAGCTGGAAAACAACAAATACGAAAAAATGGAGGAGTTTATTTACGACGCCAGATTAGTTTGTAACAACTGTCGGCTGTATAATGGTGAGAACACTTCATATTACAAGTATGCCAACAGACTTGAAAAATTCTTCAATAATAAGGTTAAAGAAATACCTGAATACTCACATTTGATCGATTAGATTCAATAGTACTATTCTTCTGAGTTTGTAACAATTTTTAGAGGATTATCCTTAATGAAATATATGAAATTATTATTATCCTCTCATTTTCAAAAATGCAAAATTTCTATCATTAAGTATGTAGAAACACGGTAAATAGACACATAATATATATACAAAACAAAACCAGTTGGTATAAGAATCTTATCACAAAATTTTTATTAGTTACATGAAAAGTCTCTTAGTTAATTCATAACTAGAAATCATGATTGCACAACTAGGAGCAATCTTTGCAACTCTGGGAGCTAGTCCGGTATACAATGCCCCAATTCCTTCGGTTTTACGAATATAGTTTAGGAATCCAAACATTGTGTTTGATGATCCGTACTTCAAATTCGAATTCGCTAATTTCTTATCCGTCACAAGACTAATTTGTTGCCGTGTTTTACCCACATCAAAAGGATGTGTACATATAGCTGCGAGAGAGCCACTAATAAAACCACCAAGGAAGCTATTAGTAAAATGGAACCAATTTGAACTGTTTTTATCAAATGTTGATGGAGACAAATAGGCTACTTTCGTTTTGTAGAATTCATAAGAAGCCCAGTAAATAGCACTGAATGGCACATCTCTCCATAAGGTAATCTCTAGACCCTTAAACATAGTTTGTGCTACACCACGCATGGCAATCTCACTTTTAATCTCGTTGAACAAATCCCTGTACATTATTACTGAACCATTTTTCATCGAAGAGCTAGGGATGCTTTGAAGTTTCGTCTTAATAAGTTCTAATGGAGCTACCGAAGTGGCGGCAAGAGTTCTGGCAAAAGCTCCGCAAATTAATGGATTGATAGTCGGATACAAGCCATTCAATGGAGATCTATCTCTTACATACTCATAACCAGTAAAGTATACCACATTTGCGGGAATTGCCATAAGTAAAGTAATTGATATACCTCTCCACAATGTAGTTACACCTTCAAATTTTGCTATTTTCTCAAAAGCCTCTAAAGTCCCATTAAACTTCTGGTTTCTGCAGTTCAAATTTTGAAAACATGTACTCTCCCAGAATATCTTAGGTACAGTGTCAATTCTATTAACCACTTTAGACTGTCGTAGCTGCTCCAGAGTGTTCCTTCGTACACCTCCTTCACTAATTCTCTTTCTGACTTTGCTATCATCGAGCTCCGAAATATCAGCACACCCGCAATCCGCTAACATCTGCTGCTGCTGAAGCCGTATACGTACCACATCCATCGGCGTTAGTATCACAGATGTCAACAGTGAGCCCACAGTAGCACTCATCATCCGTTCCTGGATGGTCAGAGTCGCTGGAGGTCTGTCTGTCATCAGTAAGTTTCAATATAACTTATATGTTCAAACCAGGTAATCAGGAGACGGTATTCTTCAATCTGAATCAACGCTATCTGTATATTAGAAGCTACCAAAAGAGAAAAGTGTTTCCGTAAAATAACTTAGCTCCGTCCGTTATTGATCTACCCAATACTCTCTATATAAGAGGCAAAAAGGAGGTTCACTTGACTAGAAAAACTGACACCCAAAGAGTATCAATCGCAATACCACTTTGACAGTTATATCCACATTAGTAACCTCCTACAAATGTCCGTCTATTATACTTGCTCGATGAGTCTAATTATTTTGACAAAATGATCAATAATGCTCACACCTCATCGCTATTACGTGAATTGTAATAACTGATAAAACCTAGAAAATCTGGGGGTACTGAGACTTCCAGAACTTCTTAGTAATCGGCCTTTGGCCATCGATGAGAAGTGACAGCAACATGCAGAGGTGCTTTCTGGTAATGCACCCCGGCCATCACCGTCCCTGTTAGTATGGACGACATCAACTATCATGTGATGATGGCTGCACACAAAGTAATATGATATTATGTTTTAACTTTATATATATCGTATCTGACCTACTTATTTCAGCCTCCTTTGCTTTAGCTTTCCCGTCGCTGTGGTGATTCTCTTACTGAGGTTGAGTTTCTTGTGATCGAGGTACTCTCTAGGGAAGAAATCGGTTAGCGTGGATTGCTTAGGTGCTTTCTTTCTCGCATTAATATCACGGATCAACGGTATTAACACTTCATCCGATTTCTCCTGGGGCCAGCCCAGGTAGCTATATAAAAATTGTCTTAGCATGTCTAAGTCTGGGTTTGCCCACGTAAAAGGAGTCTTATCATGGTCTACTTCGGGGTTCAAGTATGAGTCAGCCACAAAGACACTTGGAAAGTCATCATCAAGGATAATATCGTTCTTCACAAGCTTCTTTCTCAAATCCCTTCTAAATTTATCCTCACCTTCTTGCTTCTTTTTGTCAAATTGCCCCTCGTTGTACCATCTCTTAAAATTTTTGAGATCACCAAACTCCGCCAATATCTCCATACTAGATACTGGCCCCATGCCCTTTATACCAGTGGTGTAATCACTGCCCAGCAATTGAGCCAGCTCAATCATTGTTTCACGGGTCAGTCCTAATCCTTGATATATATCTTCAGAATCATAATACTCAACATAGTTCTTCTCTTGAAACATATTCTTATAAACTTTTTTACCACCAAATAGAAACACATCACTATCATCGGTAATGATACCATCCACTAGTTTCAAGTTTACTAGTTCTGCACATTGTGCTTCCGCTTCCATAGGTGCAGTTATATAAGGTATCCCAAACCTTGCAAGAAGCTCCTGGACATCTTTAATCATATCCATCGTAACTTCGTCAGCATCCCTCTTGTCCTTCACCTGTTGAGCGTATATCTCATCCTCAATGAAGGCATTCTGGGATACATCCTTATTATTTAAAGCGGTGACCCGAAATTCTCTGAAGTCTTCCTCTTCTCTTCTCAAATTTTCGGCTAGCTCCTCTTCTTCCTCTTCAGAGAAATTATAATCAAAGACTTCAGGTTTTCTCACTTGCTCATCGTCATAATCTTCTTCATCAGAGCTGCTTTTTTGAGCAGTTTCGGCCTTCTGTGATGGAGTTTTAAAAGACTGAAAGGCGCCAACTTCAACGACATCGTTAGGAGCTCTAGTACTGCTCAGTTCATTAATTGCATCTGTAGCTGCCAATCCAGATAAGAGTTGATATTCTTCTTTTCTTGGAGACTTGCTTATCTCATCTGCATTAGGCTTTAAGTCAATATCATTAACAAATTGATTCGCAGTATAGGGGTTTGACTTTTCAATAAAACTGTCATTAGTAAACCAAGAAGGAATCTCAGGTACCTCTCGATCTCTCTTTTCTCCCTCTTCTGCTGGCAAAACCTTTTGAACGCCATCAATATCATCTATCACCGGCTTTTCGACATTTGGACCAAATAACAGAGACCCTCCTCCATCTAAGGTAGGTATTTTATTTACAATGAATCGAAGATTCTGTTCAGATTCAGTTAATACCGGCTGGTTTGTACGATCACCCCTAATTTTGGGTTGTTCGTTGACTTTATAGTTGTTGTCAACTCTCATTATACTTTCATTCGTAGCAGAATCATTAAGCTGTTCTTTTAAGTTGCGTTTCTTTTTGAAATTTTCCATTAATTCTATTTCTTTCATCTGCTGCTCATACTCACCTTCGGAATCATCAGTTGAAAGTACTTCAGCAACATTCTCATTTTGAAGATCTGGAGTTGTATCTTCCTCTATATGAATCGGTTTCATTATCTGTTCTTGGGCTTTCCTTTTTCTGGGAGAAATATCAGATGGTCGGGTATCTAAGAAGGACTGCACTGCAGCCCTTTTTATTTCGGAACCTGCCCCTGTAGTTAGTTTCCGTGCAGCTTTTAATGAGTAGTCTTCTACCTTCCTTTGGGGAGCTGGTTTTAAATCAACGTCTTCCCAATCAAATTCTTCTTCGCCATCCTCATCTTCTGCACCAAAAGAGGAGCCCAAGTTATTACCCATATCCTTTTCCATTTTTATGGCAACAGAATGTTCTGGATCATCTAAAATAATTGCTTTATTAGCTTCCGAGCCATCGACATCGCCAAAACCTAAGGACCAGCCATTTTCGGTCTTAACTAATTTATATTCCTTGTCCTTTGTGCTTGATAGTCTGCTACCACCATTGCTGTCTTCATCCTCTAACTTTGACGCACCTCCATCATTCATTCCAGTTACATTTATCAACTTCTGTGTGAAAAAGTTTCTTCTCTTAAGCATATCTATTTGGAATTTTGAGAAATCCATGCTATTTGGAAATATATTTTCTAATTGTTCTTTGGAATATCCCATTCTTAATCTAGATCTTAATCTTAAAGTAGATAATATCATAAACTGTGTTGTTTTCGGCAGTTCTTCAAACTCTTTTGAGGCAGGATTAATCGAATCGAGGTCAATATCATCAATAACATCTGTATCTATCGAATTTATCAATTTTTCAAAATCATCCGCAGCATTAACCCTTTCATCAGATCTACTATATCGAAAACCAGGGATATCCGGTAAATCCCATTCATCGAAAGGTGTGAATACTTTAGAGGTATTGCCATTAGCCGTGCCATTAGAGGCATTACTTTGCAATTGTTCATTTGCGGCACCATTATCTTTCAACGTCTGTAACTGTTTAGCTAAAATTTTCTTGGCAGTATTCGTTGCATTGTCACGCTTGCCTTCTCTCCTTTCTTTTCTCTTTTGAATTGTCTTCCTTTTCAATACTGGTACTCCACCATCAAATACAAAAACAGGTTTAATACCAAAATAAAGCAGTTTACAAACACGCCTAAAAAAACCTGTAATATGTGCTGATTTGATTGCATTACCTTCTTTATCTCTAACAGCTTTTAGAAACTGATATATCCAAATAGAGGCATCAACAGCCATCCTCCTATCATGGAGAGATTCCAAACGGACTGGCTTCGCTGTCGGGCCAACTATATCCCAAAACGAATGAACACCCATAGTAAACCATTCGATTTTAAGGATGCAATTTTATTTTTGATATATTGTAGTAATTTGTAATCGATATTATATCTAAAGAACATAAGCTTTATGAATAAATTGGCGATGAGCTGTACAATTTTAAGGAAACCCAATATCCAAACATGTAACTATAGACGAAATTGTGGTTAAATTCCCAAAAAAATAAGAAGTTTGAATGTTCCAACCGAGGTTCGAACTCGGGACCTTTGCCGTGTGAAGGCAACGTGATAGCCACTACACCATTGGAACAAGTTAACTCCTTATTATATCGCAAAAAGTTGTCCGGCAATGAGTGTACAAGTTTTAGAAAATTTTTGGAGAAGAGATGTTTACACAATATAATAATATGCTAAGCTACAGGATAGTACAATAAACAAACACGAACTGCTTGAATTTCATTTGAAAACACATATGACACATATACAATCAAATTTTTTTACAGTCCGATTAAGCGAATAATAGACAGAGGTTGTAAATAAAGTGAATAATCGCGGTAACTTTTGAGTCGCTGATTGGTATAATACTAGCAAAACTTCATTCAATTGATTGCTCAGTGAATAATTATAGATATAACACTGTACAAATGGTATCATTTCAAAAAAAACAAGCATTAAGAAGAGAAATTAAAATAGGAGAAAGGCGCTGAGCGTGAAGTATTTAAGAGTATTTATATTCACTCAGTAAATGCGGTAAGGGATTTTGCAACAAGCCTCCTAATTTTTTATTCCTCTGAAAATCATATAGTAGCTTGACAGAGACTTGCTCGTTTGGTCATACTTGGTTGTCCCAATGATGTATGATAACACATACTTCGAAGGAATCAATTTGGACGTTTTCGCATATTTGTACGTGCCTTTCTGTTGTCTTTATGTATTTTTGATGTTTGACTTGTAGAAGATGACTTCGAACGAACATCCAAATTCAGGGACGGACACATCGTCGGGGTGGAAAACAAAAGGCTATCGAGGCGGCAGTCTCAAGAGGTATAGTGATTAGAAGACGAAATAAATACTACTACAAAATTTTTACAGGTCATAAATGCTATATCATTCGAAAGAGCTTAAGTTAATGCATATGGAACTACCACTTTTGAAATTTTAAAAAATTATCCTGAATTTTAAGCAATTTTTTTAGCAAACGTTTAACGTTTTTAATAATGACGACAAAAGGCATATAAAACATCAGGAGTAAGCCCAATATTATACAGTTTTCCATAAGAAAATAATTATTCATTACATTAAATACATGTAAGATGCAGTATAAGTGCATTTCAATTGCGTTTTCAATGTCTTTTTCTCTATACTTGCTATTGCAACTACATTTTTCCAAACTTATTTTCATTCGAAAAATCTTTTTTTTCCCACACTCTGTCGACAGAAAAGGGTTACGAATGGAAGAAAAGTTGGGTATCCGAGGAGTAAAGCCATGCCCATTACCATCTCACACTGTTATAGAATAGTTGCAAGTATTTTATAATCACCAAGATTGGTGGTGAATTTTTTTGAAGTCGACTGGCTTGTAACGTATTTTTATTTCCATTAATTTATTGAATGCTCAACAATTATTACTTCTCCTCTAAATCGAAAACAAGTGTAAATTCACCAGCCTTTTAAAACCAAAGTTTTATCAAAGGCTGAGATACTTCGAAAGCGTAGCCACCGGCGCCAGGGAAGAACTTGATTAGTTTAACCTTGCAGAATAATTCTGTATCACAATACATCCTAACACCATAACCAGTATCATCCAATTAAAAAAACTGTCTCCAATATCCTATCACTCTAGACCTACTGTTCTTCTTATTTATTTTATATATGCGCTATTACACAGTAAGATAAAGATATTTCTTTTTTTGAGGTGCCGCATCTATGTTTCTGTTCTCAACTGTTTCTCCGCCCTGTTGAACCAACCACCACCGAATGACGCTCGGCTACATGAATTTTTTTTTTTGACTGCTTCGCTAACCTATCCCACTCTATCAAGTACCCGCATAGCCGGTTTCCCTTATCCAACATCTTTTTTTTTCTATTTCTCTCTTGACATACTTTACTTTCTACACTTATGCTTCTGTGCGTTTCCTATTTTTCCCTCACTCCCGCTTCCACTTCCAGTTCAGTGACAGTCATTCTTTTTTTTTTTTTTAATTTTTTCCTCTACACTAACTTAGCAGTTAGATTGTCAAAAAGTTAGTCAAAGTTCATAGCCTTTTTTTACATAATTTCTATATATTCCTACCATACCTATATTTTCTTGAAAAAAAAAAAAAGGTATAAATACCAATCGAATCTACCTATTATTTTCACCAAGATTTTTCTCTATCGATAACGCTTATTGCTATATTTTTATTTTCTTGGTTACAATATTATTTGGAAATACCTTTTCCCTCTTCTCTCTTCTTATCTGTCTTTTCGTTGGCTCTTTCTTGTTGCCCTTTTTTCCACCTTTTTGCCTCCAATTTTTCTTCCAGCTTTTGTCCTTATTTGTCCCTATTAAGACATTTACCTTTCGCCGTCGGCTTTATTATTTTTGTCCTTCTAGTTTTTCCCCTTGGAAGTTCACCTGTATATCTCTACACACGAGTACTCTCACAAGTAGCAGAAGAGCAAACGCATTAATTCTCAGTACAGATTTGCACCGGGAAAATAAACCAAACTAGATTCTTTTTTTACGCTATTCGGTAATTTGTCGCTTTGATTTCAGGGACATATTTCCAGCACTACACTAAAACTTACAGAGAAGGGCCTAAACGCAGTCACTGCCTGTCTATTTTTGTCCAGACACATTAAATTCTGGACATTTTTACATCTAACTCGCCTTTTGGTAAAAAGAGTTCGAATCACAATTCGAGCCGTCAAATTTGGTGAAAAAAATAGTCATTTGGCATTCAAAAAAAAAAAATCAAAATTCAAAATTCAAAAATTCAAAAATAATAAAATAAAATATTAATTTAATCATATTAATATTTGTTATATTTTGAATTTGAGTCTTTGATAAATCCAGGGTCGCTGCTAACAAAAGTCGTATATTAGAAAGACACCGCCCTCGGCACTTTCCAAGCCTTTTAAATCCTGATTCTTAATATTAGACAGGTTAAAATTTTGAATTATAAAAAAAAAATTATTCAAAAATAATAGAAACTCTATTACCGAGTTTTTTTTTCTGGAACAAATTGAAACATTGGTTGGGTATACTGAATATTGCTCAGTAACCACAAACTAATAGCAACTTTTTTTTCTGGCTCGAGAAACCCTTTCAAAATTCAGTTTTCGAAAGCAGAGAACAATTACACAATTTTTTTTTAATTCACAATGACATTAAGAATGAGAGGCCATGACAATATTGAGGAGGAGGTGAGTTCAGGCCATGACTTTGATGATGGTCGTAAAGTGGTTAAAGTCGAGTCCCCACTGAGAGAGACTGACGAGTCAGAATCAGATGAGAAGAAAGTCCTGGAGTCAGCCAACGAGAGAGAAGTGCTAGGTACCACCACAGATGATGATGGCTACATGCTACCTTCATTGGATCATCCCATGGAAAAGAGAATCCTAAAGAAGATGGATCTTTTCATCATCCCATTGTTGGGTCTGATGTACTTCTTGTCTAACTTGGATAAGTCAAATATTGGTAACGCCGAAGTGGCGGGCTTGTCCAAGTCCATTGGCTTGAAGGGTAAAGAATATAACATCGCAGTGACAGTGTTCTTCGGTACCTACATTGTTTTCGACCCAGTCGGAGCTAACCTACTGAAGATCATGGGCCCAAACAGGATGATGAGTTCATGTCTACTTTGTTTCGGTGCCATCTCTCTTGCCACTGCTTTCATAAAAAACTACGGTCAATTGCTAGCTGTTCGTCTATTACTGGGTATGTTCGAAGGTATGATCTACCCTGCCATTAACATGTACCTATCTGTGTGTTACAGAAGAGAACAATACGCTGTGAGATTTGCCTTTGTCTTCACTGCGGCTGCTTTGTCATCTGCGTTTGGTGGTTTGATCGCATACGGCTGTTCGAAGATTCACGGTTCCTTAGAAGCATGGCAATACATCTACATTGTTGAAGGTGCAATCTCAATTGGATTTGTACCAGTATACATTTGGGGTTTAGGTAGAAAACTAGAAGACTCTTGGTTTTTCACTGAAGAAGAAAGAGAATATGTTATAGAAAGATACAACACCATGAACACCTTCAACCCGGATGAGAAATTTGAATGGTTCCAAGTTTGGCTAGCTGTTAAGGATATTAAGACCTGGGTAAGCGCAATTGCCTTGTTTGGTATTGATTTAACCACATTCGGGTTAACAGTGTTTTTACCTATCATTGTTACAAGTTTAGGTTTCAGTCATGTTAGAGCACAATTAATGACAGTGCCAGTATACTTCCTAACAGCTGTTGTTTTCTTCGTCTGTGCCATTTGGTCTGACAAACTGAAATTAAGAAGTCCGTTTATTATCGGTGCATGTTTGACAACAAGTATTGGGCTGGCAATTGTTTTAGGTTCTACAGTGCATGGTGTGAGATACTTTGGTGTTTTCATTCTATGTATGGGTATTTATGTCAATGCTGCTTGTAACTGTTTATGGTTGAGTGGTAACAATGGTAACTACTTTAAGAGAGCTACAGCATTAGGTATAAATCTATTCATTGGTTCAGGCTCAGGTTTAGTATCAGGTCAAATCTTCTTGGCTAAAGATAAACCAAGATATATCATGGGTCTTTCATTGTGTCTTGGTTTCCAAGTCTTATCCATTGTTATGACAGCTCTTCAATTCTACTTGTACTATAGATCCAACCAGCAAAAACAAAAGATCATCGATCATTGTCATGAAATTGGTGAACCAATTCCTTATGATGAAAGATTAAGTGATCTGAATCCTGAATTTAAATACATGTATTGAATTCCTCAATCACAAAAAATCTTAACAGTGTACCAATATTAAAATACAATATAAGAGACTATTCTCATATGATAGAATCAATGTAATGCGTCATGATACGTATACTTATGCCTAAAAAAACAAAAGAAATTCCATGCTAATGCTATTGTAAAACTGTCTAATGGAATTTACTAATTTGCTAACATTTTTATAATTATATATTTACCTCTAATTATTCGAATTTAATCTGGTTTTTTCGTGTATGCCATGCCATATTCCATATTTATCTAGTTTTCAATCTGAAGAGTCATCTGTGTACTCCTCTGAACTGTCTTAGTCATCTTCTCCTGTCTCTGATTCTGAATTACTACCTTCATCACTTTCTTCTTCAGTATCCTCTTCTTCAGATGAAATATGAGGCTTCTTGTCCCCCGTGGAATTATCAATACTTTGGTTGAGAGACTTCTTGTTCGGCTGCTCAGGTATATCTGAGAAAAATTCCTCTAAACTTTGTAGCTTATATTTTTGTCCCCTTTTCGAAACATAAGTTGAATCTTTGGAAGGTTTTGCCTCAAAGTCTTTATTCCTATCAATAGATGATGAGAATGCATTATTAGAAATTGTATCTCTTCCTTTAAAACTGTCTGAGGATATGCTTGTATAATATTTACGGTAGTCTTTAGTAGGTGTGGGCTCTCTGATATCTTGATTTTCTGATACAGGGTCAGGTGAGTATTCCCACTTTCTAAAGAGGTAGGCATTTATTAGCGATGATGAAACCCCATAGGAAATGAGGCTCTTCACATTCTGATCTTCACTTCCATCTCTATTTCTATAATTTGATGGGAAAAGCTGCGGTTCCGACTTTGTGCCTTGAAGAAGTAGAGTACCTATTTGTAGCTTATCTTCATGAAAAAGTGAACCAAGCATACGCGCTCTATCCCTTATATCAAAATCGTCATCATATTTGGCAAGGTAAATAAGTGTATTGAATATCTGATACAATCTTGATTTTGAATAGTCATATGCCCCATCTCCAGTGGTGTTCGCGCTTATATCATAAGAAAGTAATTTTGCTGCCAATAGTAAAATTTGATGCCTTGAATATCTCCCTTCTTGAGCAAAGTTTAATGTCAACTTCCGTAGTACATCTGGGCATACTGAAAATTCAACCCTAGCAATTTCTCCAAAAAGCCATATTATTCCAGATCTAGCTTTATCATGTAGGGTATCCTGTGACTCTAATAATGTACTTAGTTCCAATACTGTTTTGATATGAGACCTTGGATTAGAATGAAGAAGTACTCTAATCACATCAACGGCTGTATCCATTAAATTTTTATCTAATTTTTGATATGTTAAGAATCTCAGAAGCCACTTTAGTATTTTTGATTCCCAAAGTTCTGAGAGTTGACCACATATCCCAAGAGCAATCATAGCTTCCTTTTTTATATTCTGTGCTAAGTCGTCGTAAACGTAGCGCCTAATCTCTGTTGCAACGCTATCAATCGTTTCCTCCGTTACCAAAGATGATAAGACCTTAAGTTTGAACTCTGCTGTAACAATGTTATCAGTTGGATAAAGAAAAAACTGCCTAAAGTATGGTGTAAATATTTGCGGATCCACAGTTGACATCAATAATATATTCTGCAATATTAAACTTTTGATACTGCCATTAGTTCTCGAGTTATTAATCAGATTGGCAATAACTTCTGGGAATTTGGTCCTTCTCAAGGAGCCTGGTGTCGAAAGTTGTAAAATAGCCTGACAGCATGTAAGCAAAACAGCAAAATTATCAGAATATATCAGCTTTCTTATTCCAGATAGAAGTAGATCAAGGTCAGGATCATTTTCAATCGTAAATGCCGTATATATAATTTCTTGGATGTCATCTGGTAATGGCATGCTCTCCTTTTCATTTTCAGAGTTTCTTAATAGTGGCTTTGGAATATACCTCTTGGAATACAGCGTCAATGAAGTTATCATATATATCTGAGCGTTCGAGTCCAGTTCATGAAGTATATTACAATACCTTCTGAAATGACCATGGAGCCAGTCTAAATGATCCAAGAAGTGTCGATAAAAAACAACTATCACGGAAGAAATTACTGTGGGATCGCTATCAGCCAGTAATTCCTTCAATGTGATTTCAAGTTCATCTTGAAAATCCTCATAGGCAGATGTGTAGATCTTAGCGATTGTATATGCAACTTCAGATCGCACAATTGCTGATGGATCAGAAACACTTTTGCGCATACCATGAATTATTATAGGTTCGAGGGACTTTAGTCTCATATCAACGAGAGACTTTATTGAAAAGGCCCTTGTTTCACTTAAGGTGTCATTAACTAATTTCTGAAGTGAATTTACTACTAGTAATGCAACATCTTGATCAATCTCCGCATATCGTACTAGATACAAGGCCACAAGCCTTCTTATACGCATATCATCGGTATGAACAGTTTTTACTACATCAGGCAAATAGGATTTAGCATCAATTGTGTTGTCGCCTAGGGCCATCGCACTAATTAAACATTTCAAACCATCCTTTACCTCTCTTGTATTTCTCGAGTTCAACAAGGTCTTCAATTGCCTCGGCGAGATTGTTTTTGAATATTGCTTATATGAGGATTCACCCAATTTGGAGGACGCAACGGCTGCAGCCTCCAATGTCAGTGTGCGGGCTGACTCTAACGCAGAAGCAAACTGGCTCATATAAACAGACCTCTTATTCCGAATTGATATCTTTCTCTGATCTAAGCTGATGCGTCCTAAATAAGTAAGCACATATTACACAACCACCTTGTTTTCACTATCAAATCTGATATTACTATTGAGATCTTTGGATTAGGTAGGGGAACGTAAATTATACTTAATGACGAATTATCAAATGCTGTGAATTCTATAGCTTTCTGGACTAATATATATAGTTAGTTAATTAATTCAGTTAAACTGATGCCAGACAACTACAATCATTATATATTTTACCTGATTGCAATGTATTCTTATTTATAATTTTTACTCTATTTTTTTTAGCCTATCATACTTCTCTTTCTTCCGCGAAGTCTCACCTCTGCAAACCTCTTCAGTAACTCATCGAGTTTCTTTTTACCTAACTTGCCATTCTTCTCGTATACCGATTTGAAACCATCAAGCATCCATTCAATATACTGTTCGGCATGTTGTGAATGTGTACTCAAAATAGCTCTTTCAAGCACATATATATCCACACCTTTATCTTCTACCATAGTTGTGGTAGACCCTAAGCCAAAATCAATTAAATGGGGTACCCAATGGTGTGAATCAGTATCAGAGTGAACCATTACTATATTCGAGCTCGTTAGGTCACCATGACAGTAGTCGTTCCAATGTAGTTTACCAATTTGTTCTCCAACTTCAATCAATGCCCTCTTGACCACTTCGCAATACGGATCATTCTTTGCATCGTACATCCATAGGAAATTCTTAAGATTGCTATATCCAAAATTTTCAGGAAGATCTTCTCCCAGGAATTCAAGCCATAAATAACCATTGTAAGCATCACATGCTATTAGCTTCGGTACATGTAAACCTTCAATGGTATAGAGTTTAGATAAAAGTCTTGCTTCACCGAGTGTCCTGTGTTTTGTTAATGACTTATCAATAACTGGATGTCTATACCTTTTAGGAGATCTGTACTTGATAATATACTTCTCATTAGAGTTGCAATTTTCGGGAAGGTATGGATGCACAGATGTAGTAAATACCACCGCCTCAGCACCTTGCGAAATTGGTGTAACTGGAATATTAGGAGACAGATAGTTCCGCACCCTATCGACAATTTCTTGAGACATCCTATAAATTTTATCTAATATTGGGATTCTATGAGATGCCCTGTAGTAAAATACAACAACGATTAAAAAACTAGAGCTCTCTTAATATTATATTTTTTCGATGACATGCCTATTATAGAATAGCCTTATGATCAGCAATTCGAATTTTTTCAAGAGTAGGTCACGTTACCTGAAAAAGTTCCCACACAATATGAGAATGTAGGATATAGTTCATTAAATGAATACATATGCAAGTTCTATATGAGTTATTTTTGAGCATCGATAGTTCTAATGAATCAGCTTACTCTACAATCGTAATTTATGCAACAATTTGAGCACAAGCTATGCCTTATCAATGAAATCTAAAATAGGTTTAATCATGGTTTGCTTTGACCATGATTCAACATTACCATCCCAGGCTAGGATTGGGCCAGTGTGACAGCCCTGGAAATGTGCAAGTACATTTTCGACATTATTATATCTCTTGGGATTACATTCAATTAATTTATCGACAAATAGTTTGATTTGATAGCTTAGAATTTCGTCGTCACCGTATGTCACCAACAAGTCACACTTTTCAGTTATTAAGTTCCAAGTCTCAGCATCGAAATTATGCTCTATATTAATATATTCATCATTGTCAGGATTGTACCCACTTTCTCTAAGTGTTTTTGGAATATATAGATCTCCAAACATTTCAGATCCTTTTGTACAGATCCCATCCCATTTTTCGCTCTGCTTCATATATGTTCTTTCTTGCTCGCCGATATAAGTTGTATTTAGCCAAGGACTAATTGGTATTGCTTTTCTAGGTAAAAGTGGCCTATTGTGCTTGTGTAAGTATAATAACAGTACCAGCACGGCGTTTCCACCAGCTGAATCGCCCATTACAATGACATTTTTGCAGCCTAATGATTGAGTAACGTAGTCGTAAACAGCCAAAATATCCAAGAGTTGTCTAGGATACTTGTTACTATCTAGTTTTGATGCTGTGGTAGCATAATCAGAAATAAGTATTGGCATGTCAGGGAAATACTTACCTGTGTTTGTTAAAAAACTTAGAGTGGTTGGTGTCAACTGCAAAGCATAGCCACCACCATGGTAGTATATCAAAATTGGGTCGATCTCTGGGTTAAAAGTGTGAGGATTAATTTGACGTTTCCAAAAGAATTTGCTTTGGGTTCGTGTGCTCTTCACAAATGGCTTATCAAATATACCTCCAGATATCTGCTCAAGGTCATCATTAGGTACTGAGTAATTTATCAGACTTATCCCATTACCTTCAAATTTGTATATAAACTCAAAAATCGGATTGAGAACATATTGGCATATATTCTCGTCGATCAGCTTCGTACTTTCTCTCATGAATATTCTCGATACTATGTCAATATTTACTCCTCTTTCAGACTCCATTACAACTTTTATAAGGTAATAGGTCATTTTGAATGGTAGAATTCCGATAAACTTTGACAGAAACCGCAATGTGTGCCAAATTGACATCGTAATTGAATCTTCCTCATTTCTCAATGTAGATAAGTCGGTTGTTACTGTTATATTGGTCGGGATTTCTGTAGTATTAACACTGACATTGCTTTTGGTGTCCATATTGTGTTTTGAAGTAGGTCAGTGTTGTCAACTCAGTGGATGGTCATTAATGGTATACAAAGCCTTTAAGTTATTTAAAGCATGCTATATTGGTTCAGTATTAGCTTATAAAAAAAATCATCATGTGACTCGCGTTTCTTCATTTACATAAAATCGATTTTTGTGATACGGTGAATATTTTTAATAAATAGCATAACAGACCTCTCTGAGGCATATAATCTTAATAAATGCTTAGAATGTACACATTATATTGCTATTAATAAATTATTATAACATTCTTAGGGAATAAGGGTTAACAAGTGCAAGTCCTTTGCGTATTTGCGATCATTATGCTAAGATGAGGATTTTATGTAGTAAAGTTCATTAATTAATATGTATATACTGGAGATCGTACCGGAAGTCATGTAACCTATTTATCTTGGCCACCATACTTAGCTCTCCATTCGTCAATCTTCTTCTCATCGATTCTTTGGAATAGATATTCGGCCTTGTTGATGTTATGGCCGCCTAGAAGAGCGATGTGGAATTCTTCATCAATTTTCAAAGCAGGAGCATTTAGCATTCTGTTGATAGTTTCAGCTGTTTCTGGCATAAATGGATAAATTAGAGAGGCAACTGCGTATACGATGTTCAATCCGACGCCAACAACAGCATCAGATTTTTCTGGGTGTTGAGAGAACAGACTGTTATCTAACTTATTTTCTTGTAAGAATTGGTTACCACGAGCACTTAGAGACATAGCAATCTCTAGACCACGTCTTTCGTGGGCAGTTTCCATTTCCTTTACGTAATTTCTCAAAATTTCATTAATGTCAGAGACTAGAGAATCGTAGTTTGGTAAGTTTTTAGTATCAAACTTTGGAATCACACCGTTATACTTGGCATTAACAAACTTTATGATACGGTTCACAAAGTTACCTAAGTTAGCAAGCAGTTCACTGTTGTTTCTAGCAACAAAGTCATCCCAGGAGAAATGGGAGTCACTCGATTCTGGTCTAACAGATGCCAGATAGTATCTCCAAACACTTGGGGAAATACCAGAATCTTGAGCATTGTTACCGAAAACACCGACACCTCTACTCTTAGAGAACTTACCGCCCTCGTACTGTAGGTATTCAGTGGTGTTCAAGTGATGCAACATAGTCCATTCATCGTTGGTACCAAGTTGAGAACCTGGGAAAACAACAGTATGGAAAGGAACATTATCTTTACCCATAAATTGGTAAAGTTTAACATCTTCAGGCTTCTTCCACCATTGTTCCCAGTTCTTTGTGTAATTAGCTGTAATGGAAACATAACCAATAGTGGCATCAAACCAAACATACAACACTTTATCCTTGTACTTTTCTAATGGGACTGGAGTACCCCAGACTAAATCTCTTGTGATACAACGTGGTTTCAAACCATCCTTTAACCAAGAATTTGTAATAGTCTTCGAGTTCTTTGACCACTCTCCTTCAGTAGATGCTTTTTCAACCCATTTCTTGATCTCTGGTTCTAGCTTGTCCAAAGCCAAGAAAATGTGATCAGAAGTCTTTGGTTCTGGAATTGCATTATCCAATTTACAACGTGGGTTGATCAATTCAAATGGATCAAGCAAACCACCACACTTATCACATTGATCACCTCTGGCATCTTCGTAGTGACACTTTGGACATTCACCTTCAACGTATCTATCAGCCAAGAAAGAATTGTGTACTGGACAGTATAGTTGTTTCATAGATTCTTCACCTAAGTAACCATTTTTATCTAGCTTCAAGAAGATGTCTTGAGCAATTTCGGTCTGCTGTTCAGTTGTAGTTCTACCGAAGTAGTCGAATCCAATTTGGAACCATTTGTAAACGTCGCTGTGGATCTTGTGATATTTGTCACAAAGTTCACGTGGAGAAACACCTTCTTCGATGGCTTTAGTCTCGGTAGCGGTACCGTATTCGTCGGTACCACAGATGAAAAGGGTGTTGTAGTTTCTAGATTTACAGTAACGGGCAAAGATATCTGCAGACAACACACTCCCAACAATGTTACCCAAGTGAGGAACGTTGTTAACATAAGGAAGAGCTGAGGTGATAAGAATGTTTCTTTCACCTTCTTTTGGCAAAATCTCAGAGCCTTGCTTACTAACTAAGTAGCCTTCTGCAATGTGCTTTTCACCAGTGTTCTTGAACTCGGAAGAAGAACGTGGAGTGTACTTTGTGGCGGTTTGAATAGCCTTCTTGAGTGCCTCTGGTAGATCATCCTTGAAAGCGTCATTAATCTGAGTTGGTCTCAGAGCATAAGCGTTCGCAAAGGAGATCAAGGTAACCGCGTCCAGCTTGGAGTCCTTGTCCAGCTTCAAATAGTTGTCGATCATCTTGTTCACCAACTCAGTGGCGTGTTCCTCACTGCTTTGTTGGTGGTAAAGGTAAGCCTCCACAGAGGACAATGCATAGTGGTATTGTTCAGAGTGGATGCCTTCAAAGTCATCAAGTGCGTATCTTAGTATAGCATTGGCATCACGCAAAACCAACTCGCCAGCCGTCAGCAAGGGTTCGCTTCTGTCCTCATTGATGCTCAGCTTCAAGCCCTTGGCTAGCTCAATAGCCAGCGCAATCTTCAAGTTGTTGGCCAACACAACTTTGGCATCACGGCCCTTCACTTTATCAAACGATACCTGGGAAGCCATATTCTTGTCACTCGTTAGATGCTCCTAAATAACAAGTACTATTTGTGTATATATATTTGTACTATTTTACTATAAAGCTGATCTCGAAGTAGACGTCCGAACTACCCTGTCCCTACATCCTCACCAAACCCCCACCCAGGTCCGCTTAGTCAATTTGCAATCAGTCATCGAGCTAAAGCCCATCGCCACTATTGCGATCATTCAAACACCAAAGTCAAATTGTGAATTTTGTTTTTTTTCAAATTTTTTTTTCACTGGAAACAATTCACTAACAATTTCCCTAACAAACACCCGCACAAAAACTAAGCTTTTTGCCAAATCCTGATGGAAGGGTTGCCAATTTTCTTGAATTTTTTCACTTTTTTTTCACTTTTTTTTGCAGAAAAAAATTTTCTGATTTTTTCACTTTCAATGCAAGCAGGGAAGCGATGAAGGAACGGGGGCAGCTAAGGCTTCCCCTTCAGTTGACCAAGTTCGTCAGAGGGCACTTATCTTGGCACGTCCACGTCGATCGAGGAATTGGGCTCTGGCTTAAATGTTACCCGGATCGTTCATTCTTGGTTGTTTCAGATTTTTCACTTTCTTGCGGGTAACAAATGTTGAACTTCTCGTCTATTTTTAGGGGATTTTCTGTTTGCATTTCTTGAATTCCAAATGAAAAATTAACTGGCTGCTCGCTGGTTGAAAGTGCCGTACAGTTCTTTAATGCTCATCGCAAGGACGGGCCCATCGCCTATATTAAAGTATCGGCAAGGATGCATAAGGTTTCTCGAATGATATAAGTTCTGGATGGTCTTTTATTTGTAGTGTATATTATCCTTGTAGCGTAAAAGTTTGGGGGCGGGTGCAAGAGACACATTTCTTTAATATTTAAAAAATTCATTTGGACTGATTGAGAGCATGACTACAGAAGACGGTGTTAGCGGGGACTGGGATGCGACCCAGTACCACAAGCTGGTGGAAGGCGTGGATAGTTGCAGTGATACCTCGCCAATTAAGCAGGATGGTGTTGTGTGCGGGCCGACTTTGAGACTCAAGTCGATTGACTACGAGAGGGATGTCTGGCTGGGGTCTATGCTGATTGTAGTTCGGGATGCCTTTGACCCTTCGTCGCCAAGAGCTCCAAAGGTCACATACGAGCTCGGTGGAGGCTCGCATTCAGGTGAGTTCCAAGGCAAGCTTTTCCACACCGATTACTTCGGTGACGACAATTCCAATAAGAGTGTGTTCCAGTTCTACAGGTATGACATTGAGCTCCCATTGGCCGACAATGAAGCCGAGTGTAAATACACGGTTGCCGACAAAGCTGAAGAACACTACAGGTTTTTCATTCCAGGGAGAAATCAGAACTGCAACTCTATCTCTTACTCTTGCAATGGGTTTTCCCTCTCAGTTGATACAACCAAGTTCAAGGGCTCGCTGTGGTACGATATTCTGCAAAAGCATGCTAATGTACACTACCATGTAATGCTTGGCGGTGGTGATCAGATTTACTCGGACTCTGTTAAAATTTATAGTGAACGTGTTAAGAAGTGGCTAGAGACTCATGACCCAGTGAAGAAATACACAATGAAAGCCGACGAATTCTTTGTCAAAGAAGTAGCTAACTTTTATTTGAAAGAGTACTTGGAATGGTACGGCTATGGACATTGGAAAGGAGCTACTGAAAAATCTAAGACCACTCAGCGCTGCTTTCCGATTGCAACAGCGACGATTCCATCAGTTAATATGTGGGATGACCATGACATTATCGATGGTTTCGGTTCTTATCCCGATCGATTTATGAGCACAAACGTGTTTAGTTCTTTGGGTAATATCGCCTACAAGTACTATATGCTCTTCCAGCATCATGTAAGTATTGAAGAAAAGCAAGCATACTTGGAAGACAAGCATTGGGTATTGAGTAAAGGAAAAGGTGCTTTCATTCAGCAACAATCTCACTCAGTATTCACTAGGCTAGGACCTTCAATTGGTTTGTTAGGATTAGACTGTAGAACTGAAAGAAAACTAAAGGCCATTCTTCCAAAGTCGACATATGATATTGCATTTGAGCGTATCACAAAAGAGCTTCAAGCCAAAAGGTTCGATCATTTGTATTTAATGTTAGGTGTCCCAATTGCGTATCCCAGGTTGGTTCTTTTGGAATATATTTTCTCTTCAAAGCTTTTGGCGCCAATAAAATATTTATCAAAAAAAGGTATTTTTGCGAAAGGTTTAGTTAATGAATTTAATGGTGATGTTGAATTGCTTGATGACTTGAACGATCATTGGTGTGCACACTATCACAAGAAGGAGAGAAATAATTTTATTGCGGCATTACAAGATTGGGGTGCCAAATACGGTGTTAGAATAACAATTTTATCTGGAGATGTGCATCTTGCCGCTGTTGGTAGATTCAGATCTAAATTGCACAGACACCATTTGATTACCTCAGAAGAAACCAAAAAGGAAAACGAGGAGATTCTTGATAGTGCGCAAGAAGATAATAGGCTGATGTTTAATGTTATCTCAAGTGCCGTTGTTAATACACCACCTCCGGATGGTATGGCAAAACTATTGCAAACCAAAAATCGTATTCATAAATTTGATTATGAAACTGATGAAGATTCGGTACCACTATTCAAAATGAATCCGGATCAAAAATCTAAAAGAGACGAAGATTGTTTCTTGAATGGAAGAAATTGGTCTGATTTAATACCAGTAGAAAATTTAATGAAAAACAAATATTTAGCAAATACATTTAAGGTTGAGAACGGAGACAAAGTTCTACCTGGTATGGTCAAAGAAGGGCTGGGTTTTGAAGTTAAGAATAAAAAGCCCAAATCGGATGAAAACCCATTGTATCCTGTAACACCAAATGGAATAATGGTAACTATTCATGTTGAGAAGGACCGTAAAAGCAATGCATCTGACAGCACCATGTACAGTTTCCCTATTCCCGAATTGACAGTTAAAGGGGAGAAGTTGTCTCATAAGGGTGCAAAGCACTTAGTTGGGTTCCACTAACTGCACTTGTTTGTATTTAATAGGAGATTAAAATCTCTGAGTTGAGTTAGGTGTTCTAGTAGTCTAATTTCTTCACCTAGCAAACTCAAAATATTTATTACTTTATAATTAATTATTAATATCAGATTCTATTTAGATATTTGTAACCGTCATAATACTATAGCTATTATCAATTGTTGCATAATTTCATTTGAAAAATGTGATCGAGCTAATTTCGTTGTTGAATCATGGGAAATTAGTTACGAGTGAGATATAGTTCATTAAGGTTCAATCTTACATATAGTCTATTATTTTGTGAAAGACTTTTTGTCAATTCTAGGTTACACAATAAAAAAGATGCATGTCTATATGATCGTAAATAGTTTTATCAATAATTTACAAGTTCCATATGATTGATTATTATCGATATTTGACTTCAAGTTATGATTCCAATTCCAACAGGTTCTAGTAGTTGCTTTCTATCATTTATTTATTAACTTTGTCATGGTTTTTCATTTAGTGGCATAAGGTAATGCATTCAGTAAATAGAAATTAGAAATTCATTTACCTCAATTTCATGTTATATTGAGCGTCTTCCCAACAATGTTAGAAACTCTTCTCTTGTTTTATGTGATCTGAAACACCCCATCATGCAGGATGTCATGGTAGATGAACCAGTTTTCTGCACACCTCTTGAGACCATACACATGTGACTGGCTTCAATCACCACAGCAACACCAAGTGGTTTCAGTATCTCACTCAAAGCCATTGCAATCTGTTTGGTTAATCTTTCCTGTACTTGTAATCTTCTTGCATACATCTCAGCAAGTCTGGCAAGTTTACTTAGACCGATGACTTTCTTGTTTGGGATGTAACCAATGTGTACTTTGCCAAAGAATGGAACTAAGTGGTGTTCACACAGAGAGTATATTTCAATGTCACGGACAATGACCATTTCGTCATGGTCTTCTTCGAATACAGCATTGTTGATCACATCGTCCATTATATTCGTTTGATAACCTTTGGTAAAGAAAAGCATGGCCTTGGCATACCTCTGTGGTGTGTCCAGTAAGCCTTCTCTGGTAACATCTTCACCCAATTCTTCAAGAATAACCTTCACCGCATCGGCAATTCTGCCAGTCCGTTGTTTCTCTTCTTCTTCGGTTTCATGTGCTCTAGTTCTAGCACCTTTACTTGGCCATGAAAGACCATCAGAGGCTACTGTTGGTATGCTTGTGTAAGGCGATGCTGGTCTTGTGTTCAATGGAGTTCCAGTTCTTTCCATGCTGCTTAATCTATGGTTTAAGGCTTGTTGCATTGCGAAACAAATATCAATTAAAAAAGGAAAATAGGAATATAATCACACCAAATAGCGATGCGAGCTGAATCAGAATGCAATATTAATGTAGCTCTGAAGTGCTTTTTTAGTATTTTAGAATTTATTAAATAGTTCAAGATGCCAATTACAAAGATGGCAGAAGCAACACATATTGTTAAACCTAAGATTAAGTGTATACACAATAATTTTTCAACTATTATACTGTCTGCTTCACTTTCAAAATTTTATTTCACATTTAATTTCAAACATTGCCAAATGGACATCATTCGCAAAAGTCCCCTAGAAGTCGTTGTGGATAGCTCTAATCCATACGATCGAAATCCCAGAAATTGTGACTAAACTGTGTTTAATTGGGATAACCGAACCCTCCTCCCAACGCTCAATTAGCAGCAGAAATGGTCCTACACATGAACATGCAACTCTGACAACACAATTGAGAAAAGACTTCGTCTGTTAGGTTTCATGTGATTTTTGCAGAAAACCCATTTCTTGTTTTATTGATGATGATGATGGATTGATGATGAATATCATCTATTCAAGGGCCAAGGATATCAGTAGAAAGCCCGATGTCTTATAGAAAAACGAAGAGAGTGCTGTGCGTGGAGAGGAAATGCTTGGTAATTGGAGTGTCATTGAATGTGCCTTTTAATATACACACTATAATGTGTTTGACATTAGATGACCTTCTAATTCTATAATCAAGGGACGATGATATCTAATGGTTAACTACCTATTGATGAAAAAGGTTATTAATAGTATACAAGATAACTCACAGATGTCCTTCGTATTCATATTTTTGATGTTCTGGTGATATCTTGTAGGTATGAAGGATGCGGCAAACCTTTAAATTGGTGATATTGCGAAAGCACAGCGGTCACCTGATATGGTGAATCGGAATTCCAAATAACTGTAGAGCTAGCATGTTGACTTATTACTTTATTGAAGTGTTTTCTATTTGCCAATCAGGTGAGTTTGGTCCATTCAATTGTATATATCTATAATAGGGACGATTACATAAGTCGAATTGCACTTCATTTCGAGAACTTCCAACCACTCCACTCGAAATTGGCGTAGCATCTGAATTCATTACTTAGACCGTTACCGTGTTCTGGGTAGAAATCTGTTATCTCGGTGTCAGGGTATGCTTTTTTTATAACTTGTGCCATTCTTTCACCGGTACAACTGATCAAACGATGTTTCAGTAGACCATCGCTTGTCTTTGAGCCATCCTTTGGAGCTAAAAGACTCTTGGCAGTCTGTGCTGATTTACTTTGGCAATCCTCATTCAAGAAAGGTGGATCTATCAATAATCTGTCTACTTTGCCTTTCAGTTTGTCGTCAAAATCAAGTGGCTTGTTGTAATCATAGAAGAAGAAGTGGTCTTTTCCTGCTAGGAGCTCGAATCTTGTGTCATATTCGAATAAATAGATGTGTTTGGTAGGGATCTCGGAGTCGTCCCTCTTTTGGATTGCTGCATACACGGATGGTGCACTAACGATAGCAATAACCGTGGTGGCGTCGGCTCCTTCTAACAGAGCATCGGCTAGTTTGTCTGCGGTGGAGTCGCTGTACCAGAATTGAGATAGCTGCCAGTCCTCCTTGAACAGGTTCATACCTTCTTGCTTCTTCTTCTTTTGGAAGTCAGCATCTGATTCATCGTATAGTTTTTGGAACTCTTGTTGGCGTTGTTGCTCCTCTTGTCTAAACTCTTGAAGAGCTAATAGGGCATTAGCGGATAGTGTTCTGAACGTACGTTTTCTCAATCTTCAAATCGATGCCGCTAGGACAGGATACTCGACAGTAATTGTCGATACTGCTTGGTTTCTCGATGTAAATGAGTACACGGTTAGTAATTAGTTCTGGTGCTGTGCCTGGAGAATTCGGGCGCATCAGGAACGCTTATGTACATACAGTTCTGTCTCAGAGTCTGAACCTGACATGGTCAATGGTGTGCTTGCTCTTTAGTTTTTAAGGGTTTTTGTACTTGATGTGTTGTAGTAGGGTGAGAACAAAGCTTATATGTGCAATCATGTAGCCATCAGCCAATATGATCAGCATTTGCAAAAAAAAAAATTTTGCGATGCGCTAGAGAGATTACGGAACTACGGTGTCAAAAGAAAATTGCCTTACAAGAGTAGAATGACGGAGTTGGTCTGAGGAGAGAGAGACTTTTGCAAGCTTCAGTAACAGGAAGCTGATCCGATAAGGTTTTGATAGTTACATTAAGATATAGAAAATACAGAGCAAATTTTTATGTACCCTACCCATCTCGAAAAGGGAAAAGCTAGGTTTAGGTCTCTACTAAGTTAAGAGATAGCACTGCTACCAGTTCCTTACAGGTTAGTGAGGCATCAGAAAACTTTGGAATCTTTAAAAGTCTCTTTTTAAATCATTAATTGAATAGGTATTATAGTCTAAAGGTTTTTATGAACATACATGCGAACTAAAAAGGGAGCTTACAACTTTTGCATAGCAGCGATATCGGTGGATTGGACGTGGTCTTCGTCGTCTTCGATAGCTTGCTGTAGGTCATCCAAAGAAACCTTGGCGTCTTCAACAACACAGTTGATTTGCAACTTCTTGATACCGAAACCAATTGGGATAAATTGGTGAGCACCCCAGTTCAAACCGTCCATTTGGACAGCCTTGGTGTTGGCAAGCATTTCTTCCAAGTCGGTTTCGTCATCCCATGGCTTGACATCCAAGGTGACAATAGACTTAGCAGCTGGCTTTGGACCCTTAGCAGCCTTTCTCTTGTTGTATTCTTCCAATCTTTGAGCCTTCAACTTTTCAGCTTCTTCATCGACTTCGTCGTCAGAGCCGAACAAGTCGACGTCATCGTCGTCTTCTTCTTCAGCGGCAGCGGAAGCACCGGAAGCAGCTGGGAAGGAGTCGAATTCATCGGCCTTGGCAGCGATGTGGTTGAACCATCTAGAGAAGTTTGGGTAAGCGGTTCTGAAAGCCTTGTAAGCTTCAACATCAGCTTGAGTGGCAGAAGTACTGTACCAAGAAAAAATTTCATTTTCTAAGTAGGTTTTTTATCATCCTGTTTTTCTTCTACCCCAGTATTAAATATTAAAAATATACTTCCTGAGGCAAAAGAAATTTTAAAAAAACCACATAGTAAATATTATTTTTCATTCTTGTTAGTAATTAAAATTCGAGAAAACTCTTGAGGAGCAGAAAGGGAAGTTTTAGACTTTCAAATTTATAACCCAGAATTTAGAAGGATCAGACACCGTGAAATCAATCACATCTCTTTTGTCACTCATACCGGGGGTCTTACTTCCCGTCATAAACACGGACCAAAGAATAAGTTCATCATATTAAAAAAAAACTAAACCAGGGATCTTATCAAAGTCTTTTTTTTTCCTCTTTCCATATCCATCTTCAATTGCAAATAAATTATCCTCCATACCCTTCAACGTAGGACTTTTCACCCAAAACAGTGTTCAATTCCTTGACAGTGTCAATCTTAGAGAAGTCAGTGAAAGCCATTGTATATGTGTGTGTTTTAGTGTGGGAATGTAATTTCAACCTTCCGTGAAATAAAATACAGAAATTGACCGACAAGTTAAGAGAAATGAAGAAAGACGTTGAAAGATTTAACCCATAACCTTTTATATTCCAAGAGATGGGGCAATCATAGAAATGAAAAAAAAATTTTTCATTTTTCTTCGCGAAGTGAAAAGAAAAATTTTCTTCGTATGTAGGTATGGTCATCGCTTTTCACATGCACTTTCTTACATAGTGATCTTCTGCAACTTCTGTAAATGTGAAGAGGAGCAATAGAAGAGCCATTTATTGCTCTTCAGCTATTGCTCCTACATAAAGAACGATTTGACACTTCAGTAGATAGTGCAAGATTGGCGTAAGGGTACGGTAACTAGTTGCGAAGAATCACGATGTCTAACAGAGCTGTTCCGCAGGGGTACCTGGCGAACCTGCAGTTCCGGATACGGAGCGACAACTTGCCGCTGCTGAGCACGGTGCAGCCTTCGAGAGGGCACAAGCGTGGTGGGCGGGCTGTGAACTACGCGGAGTTCGACAACGAGTTGCTTGAAGATTTCTCGAACTTCCCGACGTTTGACATAGACAGCGATTCCAACGACGAGGAGCAGTCGAGTGCGTCCGCGGGCAATGATGATCCGCAGGCGAATGCCAACGGTGGGGAAGCCGCTGGCGTAAATGGCCAAGGTAGTGGAGATGGTGGAAGTGCGAACACAGGTGCTGGCAGGCATGGGAAGAGCCAATTGACCGCGGAAATGGAGAAAAACTATAAAACCGGGGTGCCTGATTTGAACGAGCAGAAGGACTCGCTCAACGTGCTCAGATACCAGAAGATCAGAGAGAGTTTCCAACACGGAAAGATAGCTGTGCCGTACAGGTTGTACGTGCCACCGGAACTGTCGACGGGGCAACAGGAAGCCATACTCATACCAATAACACTAAATGTGGAACACGGAAATAACACGATCTCCGATGCCTTTGTATGGAACGTGAATGACACTTCGATATCGGTTGAAGACTTTGTCACTACATATTGCAACGACTTGGGCTTGCACGGTAATGTATCCCTACACTCTCAAATAGTCTCATCCATCAACGAACAAATACAGGAATTAGAAAACGTAGCGTCATTGGTAATACCCGATCTGGAAGTTGTAGTGAACTTGACCTGCACTATTCAAGGTAAATTCTTTGAAGATTATTTCCAGTGGAACTTGAGCGATAAGAGTCTGTCACCAGAGAAATTTGCATTAATTATTGTAGCTGATTTGGGACTTGCTAGGGAATTCGCACCAGGGATAGCTCACTCCCTACATGAATATCTATTGCATGTAAAGAAGGAGTGGGCTGAGGGAAGTTTGCATCAAGACACTGTGCCAAATGAAGCAGCATTTGGTTACTTGGCAGGTGTACGGTTGAATATTGATGACCTCGGTGCCAAATGGACACCGAAGGTGGAATACTTGACTCAAGAAGAAATCCAAAAGAGAGAAATCGAGAAGGAAAGAAATATGAGAAGATTGAAGAGAGAATCAGATAGAATGGGAGGTGGTGCGAGAAGAGGACGTCGAAGATTGGATGACCTGGAGTTGACAATGAAGATGTAATATTAGTATATAGACGCTTTTTCTATACTGTAATGAATAGCATAAAATGTGATTAATGATTACGTTTTAGATGGCATGCTCAGACTTCCTTTGTGAGAACGTAGGACATATGTTTGCATCTCTGCCGGTTTATATTTATGTTTAGTCACGAAAAGCTGATTTTAGATATACAACGCCAAACAATATAATTGATTGTGAAACCCAGATCAACAATGCGTCTCAAGAAGACGGAATAATAATAATTAAGATAGATAGCTTACAAAAGTCTCTATAGATCTATAGCATATTAAGTTAACTTGACAGCATAATGTCTTCAACAGATTTGATCATAGCACATTTCAATGAATTGAGATTTTCTGATGTTTTATCAATAGAGGACTTTAAAGAGATCATTATCCAAAGTAAGACTGTAGAAGTGCATGATGAGGATGTAAACAAATGGTACCAATCGTATCTCCGAGCTGAGCAAAAGAAATTGAAACTATTTAGAGAGCGATTAAGGATATTTTTAGCTTCCATACGTCAGCGTGAATTACAGAAGCTTGAGAAAGAACAACTATCTGAATCATATAATTTAGAAGAGATAATATCGTCACTCTATAAACTGAATGAAGTATTCGAAGGAATAGTCATGAACCAGAATGATGAACTGCGACAGAAGCAGGCCGAGCTAGCTAACTTCAAAGATCATCTGGCAGCATCTTTGGATTCCTCTGACAGATCGATCCTTAACTCAATTAATGCGTCCATCGAAGCAATAGAGAAATACAGAAAGGCCTTGGATGAAGGCTCATGATAATATTCAATATTATTACAAGTCAAGTAAGTATACAAAAAAACTAACTATGCTAATGCCATAATTTGGATAGTAATATCTACTTGAAAAAAAATTAGACTCGGAAATGCATGACTATTTACTGTATCAATAATATGCGCTCTCAGTAGGTAGGACTAGCTTAAAAGATTGAATGAAGATAAAATTATTTTGTTATCTGTTTACCAGCTTCTATTTTATCTATCTGCTTCTTAATATCAAGTAAAGTAGCAATCTTTTTCAGAAGGGCTTCATATTCAGTAACGACCTCAAAAGTAGGCATAACTGGCCTAGCAGGTATACCAAGTTCTTGAGCTGTTGAGATGATTTTATTTTGAATGGCAGGTTTGAAAGTAGTTATCTTTGCAGAACGTAAGAATACCCCGGGGGACAATTTCTCGCCATGAGCGATTACACCCAAAGATTTTCTCTCGTCCATATTAAATATTTTTAGTAATTGCTCTGCGTATTCACTTTCACTTTTTCTCTTTAGAGCTGTTTGTAATTCAAGTTTCTGTCTCTTAGTTTTCTTAGGTGATTGTAAACCAGAAGGAATTGACCCCGCTGACGTTACATTCGTTGAGGTTTCTGTCGCAGTTACAGTTGTTGCAGGTCCTGGTGTTGCAGATGCATCATGCTTTTCCAGTTTCTTTTGTTGTAACTGCTGCATTTGCTGTCTTTGTTGAGCAAATTGGTGTTGTTGCTTCATCCAAGGATTTTCAGGCACGGCGCTATCGATTTTACGCTTTCTGGATTTATCTGCTAAAAGCGAGTTGTATAGTTGTGACATCCCATTTGAAGTAAGATATTGAGCAACGGAGATATCTGATTGTGGAGAATCTAATAGACGTAGCAGTGTCTCACGTTCTGCCAATGTCTTCTTTGCCGCCATTTCAAATTTCCTAGACTCAATAATAAGTGCTTCTTCCTCAGCAATCTCTGCTGCAGATCTAGCTAACAATCTCTCTAAATACTTTTTCCTTTGTGTTTCTTTGTCTTTAGAATAGTTTAATGATTGCAACATTGGATCATCTGGTTTCTTAGCTTTAAAGTAACATTTCGAGACCTCATAGAACTTAGATTTCAGATCTTCTAGAGTCCTATTACTATTTTCATAATCATACCTATCTTGAATCACAAACCACCTTAAATCATATTTTTTACATAGATCAAACAGAAACTTCACCTCGTTATATTCCCATTTTTCATTGTTCTTTTTATTGTCTGACGTCGATTTATTCTCATCCTGGGGCACACTTTCTTTTACCTTATCATTTGTATCCTCCTCTGTCATATTTACATCAGTAGAATCACCGTTAGCCTCTACCTTCTCGCCAATATTTTGCTTTTCATTCTCTTCGGCATTACTAGTGGGTATGAAGCTATTATATTCGTCCTCTGTAAACTCAGGTATCGTTAAATGAACATCATACTTTTTAAATTCAGATTCTTGTGGCTCCTCACCAATCAGTTCTCTTGATCCTTTTACCCAATGTTGCAATGTTAAATACTCATTAGCCTTGAAATTAGCTAAACTCCATGGAGTAGGCTTGGCATTAGACGCCAGCTTCTCTTTAAACCTATTCATTGATTGAACCACTACTGGCGCCTCATTCTCACCAAGTAAGTTGTAAAGTTCCCTTTGCATACCAGTCAGCTGTGGTTTAGAAGACTTACCCGAGGCAGGTACGCTTGGCGACGCAGCATTTGGACTGCTAGACTTCTGCTTGATGTTCAAGACATCAAAAATATCCGAGGAAGACATCGTGTTATTCACAATGTGGGTTGACTTTATTACTACTATTGAGCCTGATCAAGACAAACGTATACATCTATCTGTCTTTGTATATATACTATTGTTAGACTTGTAATTTTCAAAAAACATTGAAATTATAAAAGTTGAAAAAAAGTTCAAATTTATAGCCTGAGGGCCTGTAGCATCGAGAATTCAGGCACATAAGCTGCTAGTATCAGTTAAAAGCGCAGTAACACCGTTGTTCAAATTAGTAAAATCACTGAGATCAAAGTGGCGTTGACTAAATTAATAAAATTGGGCATCTATACAAAAAACCAAGTCTAAAATCATGATCAATAGAAGAGTAGGTATTAGGATCCCAAATAAACTGAGTATTCCAAAGCAGGACTTCAGCCAGTCATGGGAAATATTAGAAAGTGCACTAAACCACATATATGCTGAGGATACGGAAAAACTGTCATTTGGAGATTTGTATAGGACAATTTATACACAAGTACTAAATCGTAATGGGGAAAAACTGTATTCGGCCTTCGAAGCCTATATGGCCAAGAAACTTGATGAGATAAGGGAATTGACGTTCACTGAGCATGTATTAAGCGATAATGATTCATTTCTGCTTGAAATGGGAGAGCTGTGGAAGAAACAATCTGATATTCTGAAAACGATCAGTGATCTTACGATATATATGGATAAAGTTTATTCGAAACCAAACAGAGTGCCAGAGATACACGAGTTAGGTCTACAAATATTCAAAAAGCATATATTAATGAAAATCAAGGATCAATTACTAAATAGTATACTTGCCGATATCAACTCTGTTCGTGATTGCCAAGAATTAGATCTACAGAAGGCTCACTTATGGAAATTGCTTGTTTCTATGATGGAAACTATTACAGATACTAAGGATACCTTTTACCTAAACTATTTTGAACCAAAATTCCTTAACGATACTGGACTATATTATAAGAAATCATTCACACCAACAGATAAATCTGCTACAGAGTGCCTGGAAAAGATTAGAGTTCTTCAATCATTTGAAATTGAAATGTGCGAGGACTATCTAAACAAAGACACCATATTAAAATTAAATCATGTGTTAGAAGAGGTTCTTTATAACCAGAAACTTAATATTCATGTCCCAGAACTAATCAAAATCTCGTTTGAACAAGACAATTATGAATTATTGGACCAAATATACACTGTTTCATTATCTGATGATTATAGGCTCCAGATTGTGAATGCAATTAAATCATACATGCTAAAACACTGTAACAACTCTGAACCGAAGGAAATTCCAAAGAAGAGGTACTTATATGCTATGCAATGGACCGCAAGAGTTCTCGCTACATATAAAAAGTGTCATGAGTTCCTCTCCAATGTCAATTTTGGATCTGTAGTTGTCAGAAAAAGTGAAGCTGATAATGAAACAGAAACAAAAGCTTACAATTCAGCTGTAATCAGCAATGAAGTTTTTTCTGAGTACTTGAATCAAGATGGTAAAAGATCATCGGAATTTGTGACGATTTACCTAGATTCATGTTTGAAACTGTCAATAGAGAAACAAAAATATAAACAAGTGAAACAGGATTTAGATGCTGCTGTAAAGCTGTTCAAGCTTCTGCAGGAAAAGGACATTTTTTCGCAATACTACCAACAGCAGCTGTCCAAGAGATTATTACAACAAAAGTCATCTCTAGACTTAGAGAGATGGTTAATAACTCAGATCAAAAGTGAAATGGGCTCATTATTTACATCAAAACTTGAAGGTATGCTAAGAGATGTAAATTCTTCCATCGAGCTATATAAAACTTTCCAAAATACCACAAAGGAAGCGGTTGCTGGATTTATGTTCAAGCCTCAGATTTTAACTCCCACATCTTGGCCATTTCAAGCTCCAGATCGCGTAGACCCAAACTTCAAGCTGCCTGAAACCTTACAGGGTATCCAGGATAGTTTCGAAACATTTTACACTAACAAATATAACCAAAGAATTTTGAAATGGTCTCATCATTTAAGCTCAATTGAAGTGGGATATCAGTTTGCGAAGACCTATCATGAGATTCACTTGCCAATATATGCCGCATCAATATTCTTTTTGTTTGAAAATCATGACAGCTTAACCAAAGATGAGATACAGGATATGACAGGTTTACCCGACGTTGAGCTAGATAAACTGTTGCTATCCATGACTACCGCTCCCAGATCAAAGATACTTGTTAAATCACCACCTTCCAAGATAATCAACTCCACTGACACATTTGCAATAAACGAAGATTTTACTGCACCAACAACCAAAGTAAAATTACAAATGATAATAGGAGTTGTACAACCAAATAACGGTACAGGCGAACCAAACAAAGCATCTATAATGGACAATGTTGAAAGAGAGAGGCAAGAAGTAACAAATGCTGCCATCGTTAGGCTAATGAAAAGCGAAAGACATTTACAGTTCTCAGAATTACAGGAGAAGTCTGCTGTGCAGCTTGCCCAAAGATTCACACTGTCACTGGCAACATTTAAGGCTTGTATAGAAACATTGATAGAGAAGGAATACATTCAGAGGGATGTGGATGACCATGAACTTCTCCACTACATTACCTAACTTAAGGTCTTGTCTGGGGAGTTTAAATACTATACAGCATAATCACGATATATTTTTTATAAGGAACTAACTAAATGACGCATTGATACAACTATCTAGCTATTTGACCACACACTATCACCATGTCTTCCCTTGTATAGCTCTTGAACCCATCTGATCAAATGCTTTTATTGCCAAAAAAGCCAAAATTTGAAAATTTCCCACTGAGAAGCCGAGATTTTAAGGAACAAATCAAGAGGTTCTTGGCAGTTTCGACCTTTTCCATCAAATGATTTTATATAGTCTTGTCTCAAGATCGAAGACAACCTAAAACAGCTATACTACCAATTAATAATCTTATTCAAACAAGTGCTGAAAGACATTGGAGTTTTTGTACTAGGAATAAATTCAATTATTAAACTGGTTTTTTTTGTCCGATAAGTTACTGTGAACATACTTCTAGAGGTTTGATAAATCATAAATATTCAGAAGTGGAATTATACATAAACCAGTATAAATGGACCAACCGTCAACAAAGTCTAAAGTTTTGAGTGAGGAAGAGAAGGAGCGCATAAAAACCAATAAAGTTATCAAGAGTGTCCTAAAGAAAAGAGGAAAATGGAAGAGCAATGCATATTCAAACAATGAAGTAGAAGAAGATTATAATATTGTGTCATCGCCACTGTTGAATTCCACACCGCCAACAGTCTCAAAAGCATTGGTTAAGTTGTATCCTTATTTAATAGTTACAGACAAATTTTTGAGTATTGTAACTTGGACCAATGACAATCTGTGGCTAAATTTTCTTTCAGTACTTTCATACTTTGTGTTTGTGCTATACTTCCAATTTCTTGTTAAGTATTTTGGACATTTGTTGATCATTGGTATAATATGGTGTTATTCTCTTGTGGATAGTGCTGTTGAAGACACTATGATGTCTTGCCCTTCGCTAGATGATATCGTACACATAATGGTCCGTGTCTCCACTAAAGCCGATATTGTTCTTTCTCCACTTACAATACTTAACTCACAAGATATTCAACGTCTTCTATTTACCAGTGCATTCTTGTCACCTATTTACATACTGGTTACAAAGCTAATATTCTACCCAAGAACTCTAGTATTGTTTGCCGGGTTTTATGTGCTAACTTATCATTCAAGTTGGTCAAAGGCTTTTAGACGATCATTATGGAATTTCAGACTGATACGGTTGCTGATGTTCTATATTACAGGCTTAGATATGGGTGGCATTAATAAGCACTATACTATCTTTACATCAGTGAATGATCAGATAAAAAAGCTAACAGGACCTAAGAAAGCTGACGGATCATCAAATGAACCTATCAGGTTTACATATGTGCTATACGAGAACCAACGCCGCTGGATAGGTATTGGATGGACTTCAAGCATGCTAAGTTATGAAAGGTCTGCATGGACAGATGAGTTTTTAAACGCGGCACCACCTATTACAGAATTCACATTACCTGAAGGTGATTCAGGCTTAGAATGGAAATGGATAGATAAAGAGTGGCGCTTAGACCTGACAAATGACGGCTCTATCCAATTACCTTCCTCAAAAATGAAGACTACAGCAAATCCATCAAGTGATGATGGGTTCATATATTCCGATAATACGTGGAAAAACCCTTCAACAGAGGACTCCTTTTCCAAGTATACACGTAGAAGGAGATGGATTAGAACAGCAGAGTTAATTGGTGCTAAGATAAATAGCAGATCAAATAGTGTAACAACTGTTCAGGAGATAAATTCAACAACGTCCACAGGTATTGCTAATCATGATATCCAATCACCGGCAGATGATGCTGAATCAACAACCATGAAAAGAAAAGTCAGTTTTAGTGATGTTAGAAAGATAAGAATTATCAATGATCAGAATGAAGAAGTAAAAGATGTAACAGAAAAAGAGAACATCAACATACAGTTAACTAGTCCGACGCTCGAAAAGAAGGTTAGCACTGACCAAGATCCAAGAGAAATATTAATTGAAAGCAACAAAAAGATAGAATAGTTCATATACTTAGTCTAGGAGTTTTATGTAGCAATATTTGCTTAATATCATATGACACGCATTGTTTCCGTCACTGAACATGCATTTGTAGTTTTTTATATGTCAATAATTATATAGGCGTCTCAACATTTTTTATAGTAATTTAAAAGCTAAGGTAAAGTTTCGATCTAGACAATGTCTTCCATTTCAATTTCTTCTTCACCCATCTCATTTTCATTTTCCGAGTTACCTTCTTTTCCTTCTGTTGGTTGGTCATCATCGGCAAGTTCACCTAATGTAGCCTTTCTTTCTTCTTCCTTTAGCTTCTTATATTCAGGTCTTAATGTGTACTTGAAAGCATAAGGACCCTTTTTCACCAGAGTAGCAACTTTATCCAGACACTCCTTCAAATGAGCTTCCGGTTGTCTTGTACGTTCTTTTAGACCTTTCAAAGACCAATAATCATATTCATCAAACAACTTGAATAAGTAATCCAAAATTTCTTTCTTTGGCATACGAATAGATTTGATGTTATTCTTAGCCTTTTCACGACCAACTTTCAAGAAATTAGAGTTATCTGATCTCATGGACATACCAGTGTGTGACATGGTGACACCAACAGTTTCATCCAAGGTAACAATCTTTTCTTTATTAGAGTTCTTGACAATGTTTCGCCTTTGTTCAACAATTTTATGGTAGTTAGGGTCATTCATAGATGGCATAACTTGACATTCATGACAAACAGTACCAACAATAGAGGTCTTCTTAGGGATGGTTTTCACATAGGGGATATATCTGTCACGACCATCTCTATCAGTCATGACTCTGTGGTTAAATCTCTTCCTTTGGTTTCTTCTCTTCTGTTGTTGTTGTTTCTTCTTTAACTCTTCTTCTCTTTCTTGTTTCTTCAGATAAGCTTGCCTTTGCTTCTCAGGGTCAGCAGCAAGTTCTTTCTCCCTTTGCTGATACTTCTTCAAGTTCTGCTCGGTAAAAACATACTCGTTCTCCACAATCTTCTTGGTCAGTTCAAGGTCGTACTCATGCGGAATAGCATCATTGTCGTTTTCATCCAGCATTAGCTTGATCTTGGAACCGTCCTGGTTTATTTTAATCTTACCCAACTGTTGCCCATGCAGGTTATTTCTGTCTCTCCATCTCTCTGCCAGGAACATGGGCAGTCTCACCAACCACACTTGTCTCTTACTCTTACTCAGGTCTAGATCTAGAGACTCCTCATACACCTTAGTCTCATTATTTTCAATATCGTTACCATCAAACACTTCCTCCTCCTGGGACAAATATTCATCACCGGAATCGTTATTGGAAGCAGCAGTTGCCAAAGTGGGCCCAGCTGCAGGCGTAGCTCTTTGGGACATCTCCTTTTGATTGCTTCTTATAGTACTGCTCAGATGTATGAACTGAGCTCCTCGGTATAGTTGTACTCTCACCACTTTTATCAGTCCTTGTAGCCACTCTTTTTTTTGGCACTTTTGAGTTTCAGTTTTTTCTTGGGCAAGAAGCTTACCGAGAGCGATGATGTCCCCTTCGATGAGCACACTAAGAAATAGCATAAGAAAAGATCTGGCTAAGTTGTAACGGTTTCGCTCTAATTGAAACAACATACTAGTGCAGAAAACGTTAGTACACAAGTTATACAAACTGCTAATTGCAAGGATGGCTACTGAGAAACCGAGAGACGAACGAATCCAAGCGGTGATTGAGGAAGAGCAGAAGGTTGACACTACTATTGATCCGCAGGAGATCGGTAAGCCCAATGGGGCCCAGCTGTTGTCTTTGAAATGTAATCTGTATCTGCACAAGCTGCTTGACATATGGGCATTGGAACAAGAGGAGGGTGGCAATGACATTTTGAAAGACACCAAGCGTGGGTTATACCCGCTACTTGTTTCGCTGAGAAAAGCTAGACTACCGAGCGACCAATTGGTCTCGCTAGCCACTGTGCTATACCACTTGCAGCAGTACGAAAGTACCAGAGACAAAGTGCACATGCAGAGGAGTCTCGAGTCCTACATGAAACTGAGTCTCGGCAACGTTGCGTGGCCCATTGGAGTCACACAAGTGGGTATCCATGAGCGTAAGATACAGCGGCAAGACGCCAGAAATAACACCGCAACTGCGGGGATAGTGGCCAACGTCATGACAGATGAACAGACCAGGCTATGGATCACTAACGTCAAGAGACTGCTAACTCACATGGAACAGAGGAAATGAGAGCTGAGACAAAGCCCGTCAAAATGATAAGTCGGTAATTCCACACTTATAAAGCCATTAAGGACCCAGCAAATAAGGATGTGTACAGCAGTAAGAAGAAAGTACCCGTCAACATATCCACATAGGTGGTTGAAACCCAAAATAATGTATCTAATATTAACCACGTGACTCTTCTATTTCTGGATAGCAAGTGCTGTTCTGATGGCCATTTTGTGCAGTTGCTACGACACTTTCTGTGTACAAATTGGTTTGTTTGATCTCTTTTAGAGTTTTCCACGTTACGCCATTTCAGAAAGCAGTGAAAGAAGGTAGAGAGAATGAGTGAGCGAGTGAGGAAGAAGATTTTCTGACTGTAAATCCTCGCAGGGAGTGTGGATGGGAGGGCCCAAGCTAAGCTGTATTGCAGTACCAAAAATCGAAAAATTAGTGTTGATTGACAAATAACAATGAGCAACACTGGAATATTTCTAGAGTCTTTGGTGCTTGTGGTTGCTTTTGATGGCTGCTGATAAGCTAGGCGAGATAGAGAGGTAGAAATGACTGTGCATTTGTGGGAAGAGAAAGTTTGGATAGACGGGTGCTTTGATTTCACGCATCACGGACACGCTGGTGTGTTCTTGCAAGCTCGGCAAACCATCGACCCTGAGGTTAGCGGTGGCAACGACGCGCTGATCTGCGGTATCCACAGCGATGAGGACATACGCGTCAACAAGGGTTGTTTGCCGGTGATGCAGGAGCGGGAGCGGTACGAGCATGCGCGGGCGAACAGGTGGTGCGACCAGGTCATAGAAGGTGCTCCCTACGTGACGCATCCAGACGTGATGAACAAGTACGGATGCATGTATGTGGTGCATGGGGATGACATTACTTTGGACAAAGACGGCAACGACTGCTACCAGGAGATGAAGGACTGCGGCAGGTACAAGTGTGTGAAGCGTACCGCTGGTGTGAGCACGAGTGACATAATCCAGCGGATCCTTACTGGGTCGCGTGACCACCACTCGCGTCCCGATGAAGTTGTGACTCTGGAGGAGCTGACCAAGTACAGTTACGACCGTGACGGGTACGGCCCAGGCTGCACTGTGTATAGAGAAACCCTGGACAATATAGTGGTACGGGGCAAGTCCGTACCCGAGCGTCTAGTGATAGTGGAGGGCAATTTTGACCTATTCCACATTGGCCACATCAGTAAGTTCAAGAAGATCAGAGCTGATCATCCGGATAGACATGTTATTGTGAGTGTGCGTACGAACGAAGACGATATCATGACGCTAAAGGAGAAAGCACTCAGTATCCTGAGCTGCAAGTACATCGACGGCGTGGTGCTTGATTTAGACATGGGCACTCTTGCCACCGACATCGTCACCATCCAGATCGGCGATATAGATGGCGGTGAATTCGACTACTTAACCAAGGAAACCATAGTGAACAGGATAATATCGCAAAGAGATGAGTATGTATCGCGGAATAAACGCAAGGGTTTCTAAACGTTCTGACCGAGGAGAAGCCAGTTGGTGCGAAATGGATTTATAGAACTTATCTAACACAGTTTACATAATAAATTCACAGTATAAATAACGATTACATTATAAACAAAAGGTCCCCCCCTTCTTTTGAAGATTAGAGGAGAAAATAACTGTTTTTTTGTGATGATTTCATGAAACTCATTATAGTACGTAACAATGCTATTTAAAAACATTTAAAGAAGTGATAGCGTAAAGTGAAAAGATATATTTAGAAATAAAAATGAAGGGGAGAAAGTATGGCCAAGTGATTTTAGGCGCAAACTTATCCGATGCATGTTAAAAAGCCGTTAAAAGGAAAAGCAGTGGAATCGGAGAGCTGGTCTATTACAACTCACGGTTCTGGACCTTACCCAACTTATGTTCGTTTTGCTGGTTGTTGGATCCGCGTCTTTGCTTGTTGAAGATAGGTGGGATTTCGCCGGCGTCTATCAAGTCGTTAATCTCGTCGCCTGGCTTACCCCAGTTACCCTTACCGGAACCTTCTCTCTTGACACTGTTTGGAGACTCACCGAAGTTACCATTGCGAGTAAAGTAACGAGCGTTAGCCTTAGCTTCGTGAACAGTCCATTTGTTAGTTCTAGTCATTATTGTAATTATTTGATTTGTTGTTGTGTGTGTGTTTGTTATGTATCTAAAATATTTTGATGGTATCTTATATGTGAGAATTAGAGATCCAATTGAGTTCATTATGAAATAATGCCCACTATTTATATAATTTTTTTTGACTAGCCTTGAGCAGTAGAGGGGGGGATCAGTCCCCCCCCCCCCCTGGAGGAAGAGAGAAGATCAATAGCGCTGAAGGGGTGCAGTGCAGGAAGCACAAGGAAACTTCGAGAAGCCACTGTGTAGAGACTATGTGTGGCGAGGATAGTGATGGGCTGTGGGGGGGGGGAAGGGGCTGGCAGCGTCATCTCAACTTGAATAGATAGGGCTTCACTCCAATCTGTCGCGGTGTACTGCTAAGAAGGGGGGAATAAGGGAGGTGGAAGAACTAGGTGGTGTTAGGATGGTTTACGCGGCTAATTGAGTCATTTTGATTTCGAGTTGTGTTCCAAGACCAAGACCAAGACCTTGAATCTGAGGCTGGTGCGGGGAAGAAGGGGGATCCG